>Ga0207658_10000047_pt1 | contig 130757 bp, 225 predicted proteins | sample KBSS33metaG_FD_184322 | JGI IMG/M metagenome (GOLD analysis project Ga0207658, IMG submission 184322) | Switchgrass rhizosphere microbial communities from Kellogg Biological Station, Michigan, USA - KBS S3-3 metaG (SPAdes) (version 2) | ecosystem: Host-associated > Plants > Roots >... | reverse complement strand
TCCAGCCGGTCGTGGCGTTTCTGGTCGGACAGCCGGCGAAACAGCCGGTCCATCCACCAGCCAGGAGACAGCCGAGTCTCGACGTTGATCGCCACGGGCACGCACGCTCCTTCCGATGTCGTGGAGCAGTGCTACGCTGTTCACCCCCGGCCGGGGGTGAACAGCGAAAAGGAGAAACGAAGATGCGGAAATGGCTGCAGGAGCGGGCATGGCAGAAGATCCAGAAGAACTGTCAGGACTCCGACGATCCGAAGCTGCGCAACCGCCTGATCGACCTCGTCGACGACATCGTCGAGGCGGCCGTGGCGGGACAGACTGCCGACATCGAGCACGACAGCGAGACGACTCACATCACCGTCGAGCTACCCCTGGAGCCGGGCGGCAGCGCCCAGCGAACCATCCACAGCGACGGGCTGCGCCAGTACGCCATCTACACCGAGCGCCGGCGACTCAGCCCTGTCATCGGTCCGTCACTGTACATATCGACCCTGCCCGGCCACCCGGGCGCGGTCCATTTCATGCCCGGCAGCGGGTTTGCCACCGCTGGGGACTTCCTCGGGCATGTGGTGGCCGTGGTCTACGGGCCGTCGCCGAGCCGCTCGAAGTAAAGATCGAAGGCGTGCCGCAACTGCACCACGCACCAGGGATGCCAGATGCCGCGCCCGGCAAGCCACCGGCGGCCACAGCGCAGACACATCGAGGCTGCGATCCGTGGCCGCAGATCCCCGCGGCGCACGGTCTCAGCCGGCGCGGGGACGGCCGGAAACCACCTGCGGAACGCCTTGCGCATCTGCTCGCCCCTTCCGGGCAGCCGCCGGCCGCAGCGCATTTCGAACGCCACGGCCGGCGGGCCGTTCTCAGACGGTCGGGGCCGGCTCGCCGCCGTCGGCCGGCGGCGTGTCGGAGCCGTCGGCGTCACCGACCGCCACGTCCAGGTCCACCAGCAGCTGGCGGGTGGCGTCGGCCTTGCTCTGCGCGGCGTCCAGCGCGGCCTGGCCGTCGGCGGAGAGGTTCTCGCGGTCGGCCTCCATGGCCGCGCGCAGCGCCTCGTAGTCGGCGTGGATGTCGGTGACGGCTGCGGCCAGCTCGTCGAACCGGCCACCCAGCTTGCTGATCTCTTCGGCCTGCTTGGCCATGCTGCTCAACTCCTCGAGGTTGTGAATGATCTCCAACTGAGCGAGCCGGGCCAGGTCCTCACCGATTCCGGTGAGCATCCTGGTGATCCGCCGCAGGTGGGAGTGCAGATGTTCGTACTCGGTCTCGTACGTGCAATCGCGCATGCAACGGCTCCTCGCCGCGGGAGGTGGACTTCCTGCCAACGACCAGGCCGCGCTGGAGTCACGCAGGCCCGTCGAAGCGCCTGGGCTTGCCGGGCATTAGCGGACGCGGCGCGGGATGCGCTTGGGCCGGGCGCCGGTTTTTACCCCGGCCTTGATCGCGTCGTTGCGGGCCTGGAACGCCAGCACCGCAGCCATCGCAGCGTCGATCTTGCGCGGACTTTTCGGCAGTTCCTTACGCAGAAGATCACCCTCGGTGGTTTTGCGGACGTAGCAGTTGGCCAGGTGCCGGCGCAGCACCAGCGCCAGGTTCTTGCCATCATCGGGGCGGTCCTCCGGCGGCACGATCGACAGCTGGCGCTGCTCCGGGACGCCGTCCGAGGCTGCCTTCGCGGTCGAACGGACCGCCAGGTAGAACGCCTCCACCGCGGCCGCCATCCGGGTCCGGATGTTCGACCGGAACTCCAGCGGCTTGCCGGCGGTGGCGCGGGCCTTGAGCTGGCGTTCGTAGCGGGTGTGCCACTGCGCGATCCAGCTCGACCACATCGCCGGGTCGCAGTAGAAGCCGACCACCTTGTAGGTCGCGAACGCCACGTGTACCGCGGCGTCGACACCGGCCTCGTCGACGCTCCACTCCTTGTGCGCCGGCAGGTCAGCTGGGCGCTCGTCGATGTGCAGCAGCTCGAGGTGGCCGTCGCTGACCCGGCAGGCAACCAAGGCTGTGCTGTCGTCGTTGATCGAGCCGTCGAAGCCCAGGGTGACGATGTCGCCCTTCTGCAGGGCCTTCGTCGCGTCCTTGCAGGAGTCGATGTCACGTAGCGGCAGCCAGGTGTCCGACGAGCTCGTTTCGGCGTTGAGGAAGTAGCGCCGGCTGTCGGCCGGATCCGCCTTCAGGCTGTAGAACTCGTCGAGGATCGACGGAATATCGTTCCACTCGATAGCTTCGCCGAAGGCGTCCCTGATGGCCTCGACCAGCTGTTCCTCGTTGGTCAGGTCTGGCGCGTCGCCCCAACGGTGGTCGTAGAGCATCCTGATTCGGCCGCGTTTCTTTTTCTGCGTCCGAATCAATTCCGCCTCGCGGAACGTGGTCTCGGCGACCGAGTCCTCGCCGGGGGCGAACATCGTGGTGGTTTCGATGTACCACGGCTCGCTCGCGGTGCCACGCAATTTGACCAGGTTGCGGGTTACCGTAGTGTGCATTCGCCTAAGCTCGGCGGTATTGTACAGGTGACTTTCGTCAAAAACAACGATATTTCAAACCTTTGCCTGGTCCCCCATCCAGGCCACCTGAACGGGGGACCAGGCAAAGGTTTCCTTACCACCGTCTTTCGCGGCTGAGCTGGCGGTCGACGGCATGACGAACCCGCCGGCAGGCAGGTACACCCGAGTCCGCCCCGGGTCGATGCCGGGCACATGCGAGAGGGGGCAGTCCTCGTCGGTCAGGTTGTAGTAGATCGTGTCGTAGACGTTGCCGGTGTTGTGGGTCGGCACCGCCCGGCGGCCCACCAGGAATAGGTGGTCGTCGGTATCGATACCGATGCACTTGACCGGGACGGATTCGACCCGCTCCACCAGCGAAACGTGCCGGCGGCGCGAGCGCGCGTTATCGCCCAGCATGTCGAGCTTCGCGACCTTGTGCGCCAGGCGTGCCGGCGGCTTGCTGGCACAGGCGACAAAGTGCACACGTCACGCCGTAACCGACTCGCACCATTGTTCCGACCACTTGTAGCCCAGGGTGGTCAGCAGCTCCTCGATGCCGTCTATCAGCCGTCGGTCGGTGTTGGTGAATGTTGCGCGGACCGCGTTGTTCGCCCGAGCGAAACCGCCATCGGAGTCCATCAGCCCTTGCAACAGAGAATGCCGCTGCGCGGCAGAAGCGCGCAGGTAAACGCTGGGCACGTGCTTGTTGCCCAGCAGGCCGGCATTACGCAGGCGCTCGCGCAGAGTCAGCGCGGCAACGCCTTCCGGGCGCTTGCCGCGGCCGGCGTTGGTAATGCGCCGACAGGGCCCGCAGCTCAAGTGGATCGTGTCGGCGCTGTACTCGTGACCGTAAGCGCACAGGCCTTTGCGCCGCCGGATCCGTACCGTGCCGGAGTTACCGGCCGGATTGGAGAAGATCAGCTCTTCGTGATCTGCGAGAAGCGGCTTGAGGAGCACCTCGTACTCATCGCGCAGCCGGTAGTCGAAGGCGATGCTCGCATCGGACTTGCTGCCGTCGCCGAGCCACATCCCCAGCAGATACGGGTCGATCGGCAGGTTGACCTCGGGTGTCTGCCACTCGACGCCGGCTCGGGTGCGGTAGCGCAGCCCGGCGGTGCCGCCCTGACCACCGCCGCGGATATAGTCGCCGGCCAGCTGCTCCGTGGTCACGGTGGCCTGCTCGAACGCAGTGCCTTTGCCGGTGCGCCGTTCCAGGGTCCACAGGTGCGAGCCGGAGCAGACGATGCGTTCTCCGTCGGAGAAGGTGACCGCGTAGCAGTCCAGTCCTTGCATGACTCGGGTCTCGCGAACCACCCGTCGCGGGTAACCCTCAGCGTCGAACACGGTGTCGCCGACGGTCAGCTCGCCGACGGTGGTCCACCCGGCCGGGGTCGGCACCGCCGTGTCGAGCGCGAGGGGCTGTCCTTCTTCGGTGGCCATGATGCGAATCATAGGCACATGAACCGCTTTGCCCATGGGCTCGCCGCGTTCATATGTGTATGAAAATCCCAAACCCCAGGGGTCCTCGTAGACCTCGCCGCCCTCGGCGAAGCCCGCGAACCGGCACGGCCCGAGCGCTTCGAAAAGGGCGAGATATGAAGCCAGTCCGCTTTTGTTGGTGCCCTTCGGGCGGGACAGGAAACAGTGGTCGTAGCAGCGTTTGCCGTCGGGCAGCAGCGCGTAGGCGTCCATGATGAAGCCGGCGTACTCGTCGCCGAGGGCGATCTCCATGCCCTGCACGGCGCCGGGGCCGTGTCGGACGAAGTGTTCGATGAAGGCGATCGCGAGACCGCCGAGCGAGCGCAGTCGATCGTGCCCGGGTGCTCGCACGAGGGTGCGGGGCATAGCGGCTCCCATGCGGGAAAAGGCGAAGGCCCGCTGCCGTGACGGCGTGCGGGTCTTCAGGGTGGGAATGGGTCCGGCTCAGCCGGTCGGGGTCGAGAAGTCCACGTAGAACAACGTCAACTTGATCTGTCCGGCGGTGAATGTCGCCCCGGCGATTCCGCCGACCAGGATCGAGGTGGTCGACAGGTAGTTGCGGGGGTTGACCTCCGTGCCGGCCTGGTGTGCCGGGGTGAACGCGGATCCCGCGGCGGTCAGCACCCGGGCGCAGAACCGCGCGTCGTCGGCAGCCACGCCTACCTTGAAGCCGGTGGCGCCGGTGATCGCCTGAGTGAGGACGCCGGAGACGCCGAGCACCAGCGCGCCGGCGGGGATCGCGTTGGTCCAGGTGACGCTGGTGCCGGTCAGGTTGAGCGTGACCTGCTTGCTGCGGAAGATCGCGCCTGCGCCACCGACGGTGGCGCCGAAGTTCTTCATGAACACGGTGACTGAGTCGTCGACCGTGGTGGCCGAGCTGTTGATCATGGTGACGGACATGGTTCCGCCGGATCGCAGCGCCTTCACGATCGAGTTGGTCAGGGTCAGTTCGCTGGTTACGTTGGAGGCCATGGTCAGGTCCAGCGACGGGGCCATGAACCGGTTGAACGTCAGCCGATCGGCCAGGCCCGGAACCGTGAAGGTGCAGGTGATCGGGCTTGCCACGCCGGTGATGATCGTCAGGTCCTCGAACGTGAGGTCGCTGACGGTGGCGTAGTGGGTGCTGCTGGCCAGCGTGTTGACGTAGATGTCCCCGACGGTGGCGCTCGAGGTGGTCTGCGCCGAGCGGTCGATGACACCGCTGACCCGGATCCGGCGCAGCGTGATCGTCTGTTCCCAGTCGAACGGGTAGGTGGCGCCCGGCACGGTGGTCGCGCCGGAGTTGATCCGGAAGCAGCCCATCCGGTGTGCCACCGTGTCGGTGGCCACCACGTGGACGTCGATGTCCAAATTCTGGAAGGTGGTGCCCGGGTCGACCCGGCTCAGTGAGATACCGCAGGCCATGGCGCTGGTCTGCATGGTGGTCGAGCCCATGTCCCGGACCCGGATCTTGCCGTTCGCGCATCCGCGCGAGGTGCCGGTGCCGGTCTTCGCGTCCGTGATCAGCACCGCGGTGTCGCCGCCGGAGATGCAGTGCGCGAACCGCACATCGGCGTCGATCCCGTCGATGCCGGCCAGGTAGGCGGCCCGGTCGACGTTGGTGGCGTAGACCTTCAACTTGACCGAGCTGGCGTTGTAGAGCGCCACCGGGTAGCCGATGTGGTCGCCCGCAACATCCAGGTCCAGGTTGGCGCAGCCGCCCAGCGCCTCGTTGGCGTAGTCACCGGACTGGACCGCGTACCGGCACCACTGGATGTTGTTCAGCCGGGCCCGCACGCCGGTGGTGCCGGACAGAATCCGCGTGATCACCGCGCCCTTGACGCCGATCTCGGTCGACGGGCTGGTCAGGGTCCGACCCAGGTATCCGCCCAGGCGCACGTCGACGTTCGTGCACCCGGACAGATAGAAGATCGCCGGGAAGGTGCTGCCGGTGTAGAGGACATCGTTGATGATCCGCGCGCCGGACGCGTCGACGACGATGCCGGTCTTGCCGGTCATCGCGAACAGGTTCGTACCCTCGGCCAGGGCGATGGTGTAGTCGCCGGCCGGCAGCAGGAACTTCTGGTAGCCGGCAGTCAGGCCGGCCGCGAAGGCGGCCTGGATCGCCGCGGTCTGATCGGCGCTCGAGCCGGGAACGACACCCTGCTCAGCCAGGTTGAACCATTCGGAGCTGGCCGGGCCGGCGGTCAGCCGGATCGTGCCCGCGGTCCGGGTAATCCGCCCGTACAGGGTCACAATCCCGTCGGGGAACCAGAACGGATCCATCCGGCCGTTACGGTCCAGCGTGACCACCGAGCCGGTGACGGCCGCGCCGACCACGGTGGGGTGAGCCGGGTCGAAGACCCGGATGTCGGCCAGCTGGGTGCCCGCCTGGTCGGTGTACAGGGTGATCCTGCGGTTGGCGAACCCGACGAACTGCGGCGTCCGCGGGTTGAGCAGCTGAATTGTCCGCTGGCTCTCGGCCGGGCCGACTGCGCGCACCATCGATTACGTCCTCTCGCCGCGGCGGATCAGTGGGCCAGTACGGCGAACGTCACGCTGGAGGTCACCGACCACGAGAGCGCGACCATGTTGTCGGCGTCGCGGTACGCGGGGTCGCGCGGCACGACGACGAACGCGTCGGTGCCGTTGGTGACGGTGCGCGTGCGGTCGGCGACGGCCAGATCACCGTCGACCGTGGCCGGGGTGACCATGGTGATGACCACGGACGCCGCGTTGCCGTTCTTGACGTGCAGCACGTTGCCCGGGTAGACCCGGTCACCGCCACCGCTGGCGGCATAGTAGGTGGGCGCCAGCACCGTCTCGGTGAAGTTCTGGGGAGTGCGGTCAGCCATGATCGCTCCTAGGTCAGCCCGCCAGGCGGGCGCGCCGGCTCGGCGCCTTGCTGATGTCCTTGACGTTGTTGCTCGGCGCCGCGGCCGGCGCGCCGGCGCTGACACCGTTGGGGAACTCGTCCGGGAACAGGGCCGGGTCGACGTAGCGGATGCCGAGCTTGCGGCGCTGCTCCATGGTCAAACCCAGCAGCGCCAGGCGCTGGCGTTCCTCCGAGAGCAGGTTCGCCGGCAGCGCGCCGCCGAACAGCTCGCCCCAGATCTGGTTCTTCAGGACCGCGACCTCGATCGCGTAGATCCAGTCGGCTTCGGTCCAGAGCCTGCAGTGCGGCATCTGCCGCACGATCTGCCACCAGGCCACCGTGGTCTCGTACCAGGGCAGGCCGGGGATGTCCGGCAGGTCGCGGTCGCTGCCGGGGCCGGTGTAGGGCGCGTCCGGCACGTCGGTCCATTCGCCGCCGGAGTGGCCGTGCTTGACGACTTTCGGTGCGGGGCCGGTCTTGGCCATGGGTACTCCCGTTTCGGGAAGAGCGAAGGCCCGCTGCCGTGGCGGCTGCGGGCCTTCATCGCGGGTGGGAAACGATCAGGTGAGGATCTTGTTGGAGTTCGCGTCGACGTAGGTGGTGGCCTGGTCGCCGCCGCTCACCGTGCCGTCGAAGATCAGCACTGAGCTGCCGACGCCCTGCGTGCGGCTGATGTTGTTGACCACCACGCCGTTCTTGGTCGCGTTGAACGCGTAGATCGGCCGGGTGATGGTCTTGAAGATGTTGCTGGCGGCGACGAACCCGTCGACGTTGGTCATCACGATGCCGGCGCTGGAACCGCCCTGCGTGATCCGGTTGCCGATGATCTGGCAGTCGGTCGACGCGGTGGCGCTGTTGCCCAGGATGAAACCCTGGGCGTTCGCGGCGTTCGAAATCGTGTTGTCGGTGAAGCCGCACCGCACGGCCTTCGCGATCGACATGCCGCAGTCGCGCATCACATTGCCGCTGACCTTGCATTCGGTCAGCGTCACGGTGGCGGTCGCGGTGCGGACGCCGAAGCTGGACGCCGCGTTGCACTGCAGCATGTTGTTCGAGATGTCGCACTGGTTGATGTTGGCGCCGGCGGCGAAGTCGATCCCCAGTTTGGTGGTGACCCCGGACTCCTCGTCGGTGCCGACCACGTTGCCGACGATCTGGCAGTAGTCGAGGTTGCCGGTCCGGATGCCGGTGCCGACGTTGCCCTCCACCCCGACGATGACGTTGTCACGGACCACCGTCCGGACGTTCTTGTGCAGGTTGACCACCCCGGCGGCGTCGCCGGAGAGCAGGATCCCGACCGGCGCGGCGGAGTTCCAGCCGCGCATCCGCCGGATCGTGTTGCCCGAGACCAGGCCGTTGTGGCCGGTGTAGACGATCGCCTGGTAGGCCACCACCGCGCCGTTGCCGGGGTCGGTGGTGTTGAAGCCCTCCATCACGTTGCCGGTGATGATGATGCCGGCGTTCGTCTCGGCGACACTGAACGCGGGAACGGCGCGGTTGTCCACGAACACCGCGAAGATACCGACCCGGGTCGAGGTGACGGTGCTGTTGAAGTTGTAGAAGACGTTGTTGCTGATGACCGTCGACTCGAACTTGTTGCCCGCCGAGGCACTGTTGTTCGAGTCGTCACTCATCGTGACCTTGCATTCGAGCCCGGCGTTGCCCTGCAGCCCGATGAACCGGTTGTTGGCCACCACGCAGCGGTGCCCCGACGAGTAGAGGTCCACGGCGTCGGTGGCGGTGTTGGTGACCGTGTTGTTAACGAACTGGCCGCTGGACTGCCCGCTAATGTGACACGGCTCGTTGGTGTTGGCGTACGAGCAGTCCCACCAGCTGCCCTGGATCAGGAAGTCGTCGCAGCCGGACAGCTGCAGCCCGCCGACGCCGAACCGACAGTCCGAGACCCGCATCCGGTCCACGTCGAAGGCGTCCCAGGCCAGGTGGTTGCTGATCCCGGTGTCGTGCAGGGTCTGCACCCGGGTCCAGCGCACATCCGTGCAGTGCGCGGAGATGACCGCGGTCGAACTGGACGAGAGGATTCGCAGATCCTGCATGGTGATGTTGCTGGCCGACAGGGTCAGCTGGGGGCCGTGCAGGATCGTCTTGGACATCCCAGCGCCGACCAGCGACGCGGTGATCGACGGACCGGTGTGCAGGTAGGTGCCGGCCGGCAGGACGACCGTGCCGCCGGCCGCCGCGGTCATCGCGGCCACCAGCGCTGCCGTGTCGTCGGTGGTGCCGTCGCCCAGCGCCCCGTAGCTGCGCACATCGACGGAGGTGCCGCTGCCGGTAACCGAGGCGGCGGCCGTGGACGCCGTCACGGAGATGATCGGGCCGCGCGTCACCCGCGCGTACAGGGTCGTCGCGCCGTCAGGGAACCAGAACGCGGGGGTGCGGCCCGCGGTGTCCAGCGTGGTGTACGAGCCGGTGATGGCCGAGCCGACCACGCCGGGCTGGGCTGGGTCGAACGCCCGGATGTCGGCCAGCGCCGTCGCGCCCGCATCGGTGTACCAGGTGACCCGGCGGCCGGCGTAGCCGAAGAACTGGCCGGTGTAGCGGTTGAGAATCTGGATCGTCCGCTGGCCTTCGGCCGGGCCGACAACGCGCGCCATCGTCGACACGCCCCCTTTTCGTGTGCTGGTCGTGGAGCTACTTGGCGACCCAGCCGGTCGAGCCGGTGCCGGATTCCTTGACGTAGAACGAGGTGGCCGCACCGCCGTCGGTACGGCGGTAGGTGGAGCCCACCGGTGCGGTGACGACACCCTCCGGCGACCCCGTGCCGGGGGTTGCCTCGAACGGCCCCGCGGCTGTGCCGTAGACGACCTTTCCGGCCATCAGGTTGTCGCGGGCGGAGATGTTGTAGACGGCCCAGTTGCCGGAGGTCGGCTGGGTGGCGCCGAGCGCCAGGTTGGCGTTGGCGGTGCTGCCGGCCGTGACGTCGTCGATCCGGACACCTTCGGCCCGGGTGAGGCTGCCCGCGGTCATGATCGGCGAGGAGCACCAGAGGCCGATGGCGCGCGAGACCGCAGCAGCGATCTCCGGCTGCGCCTTGAGGCTGGCGAACGTTGTCAGCGCCGAGCCGGCGACCGGGCGCGAGTTGACGCCGTAGGCGACCCCGCCGGACCCGGCGGGGGTGTTGCCGACGAACATGCCCTGCAGGTCGTTGGTGAAGTTGGTGACCGGCCCGATCCGGAAGCCCTTGTTGCCCAGCCCCATCGCCGTCTGGTCACTGATGTGGAAGACCCGGTCCGGCTGGTCGACCAGGCCACCGGTGTAGTTGGTGGCCTGGCTCATCGCGATCAGCGTCGTCCCGACGGGGTAGGCGCCGCTGGTGTTGACCAGGCTGATTCCCGAGGCCGCGTTGGCCTGCAGGCTGGAGACGACCGGCGCGTTGATGAGGATCCCGTTGCCGCCGTCCAGCTTGATCCCGGCGTTGCTGCTGCCGTTCGGTGCGATCAAGCGCGGGCTGGTGATCGTGACACCGATCCCGCGGTCGACGCTGATGCCGTTGCCGACCGATCCTTCGGCTCCGCAGCCGGCGAACGCGATCGACACCGCGGAGCCGCTGTTGTAGTACACCTCGTATCCGTGCAGGCCGTTGCTGTCGGACCCGCAGCCGGTCAAGGTCATGTAGTTGCCGAAGATCTTGTATCCGCTACCGGTGCAGGACCCGGCGTAGCACCCGGTGAAGTTGATCGAGGTGCACAACGCGTCGGTCAAGAACGCGTTGGTGGCGTGCAGGTAGCCCTCGCACCGAGTGACCGTGGAGACGTAGGTGTCGCGCAGATACAGGCCTCGGTAGGTCCCGTAGGTGGTGATCTCGGTCAGGTTGGCGGCGCAGCCGAACCCGCCGCCGTCGATGTGGATCGCGTCGCCGGCGGTGTGGGTGACACCGGACTTCTGCGCAACGGCCAGGCCTTTGATCGTGATCGCGTCGATCGTGCCGGTGTCGTTGCCGACGAACGACAGGACGTGGTTGCTCGTTCCCTCGTTCACCAGGACCGTGGCCTGCTGGCCGGAGCCCTGCAAGGTCAGCCCCGGCTTGAGCGTGATCTGCCCGGTGGTCCGGATGCGGCCGACAGGCAACCGCACGACAGCGCCGCGCCAGTCCGAGAGCAGTGTGAATCCGCCGGTGTCGGTCGGGGCCGCATCGATCGCGGCCTGAACGGCCGCGGTGTCGTCGGTGACCCCGTCGCACTTGGCGCCGTAATCCCGCACGTCCAGCGACACCGGCACACCACTGCTGGCGCCACCACCGGCCTGCCCGGCCGTCACGGGGATGACCGGTCCGCGCGTCACTCGCGCGTACAAGACCGTGACCCCGTCGGGGAACCAGAACGCCGGCGTGCGGCCCGCCAGGTCCAGCGTGGTGACCGACCCGCTGATGGCCGCCCCGACCACCGACGGCTGGTTCGCGTCGAACGCCCGGATGTCCGCCAGCGCCGTAGTGGCCGCATCGGTGTACCAGGTGACCCGGCGGCCGGCGTAGCCGAAGAACTGGCCGGTGTAGCGGTTGAGAATCTGGATCGTCCGCTGGCCTTCGGCCGGGCCGACAACGCGCGCCATCGAATCGTTCCTTTCGCTGCGCGGCGAGCCGCCCGGTCGATGCCCTGCCGTCAGCGCGGCAGGAGGTCAGAAGAAGGCCGAGAACATCCCGCCGCCGGTGACCAGGACACCCGCGGTCACCGTCAGCGAGCCGTAGCTGAGTGGATTGCCGCCGGTGACCAGCACGCCGCTGCTGATCGTCAGCGCGCCAGGAGTGGTCAGCGCGTCCGCCAGCGTGTAGGTGCCGCTGAACGCGGCCAAGGTCAGCGCCTGGGTAAAGCTCTTGCCGGCCGAGGTGATCCGGTAGGTGCCGCGGCCGCCTAGGGTCAGCGTCTGAGTTCCGGAGACGGTCATCCCGGACGCCAGGGTCAGCGACCCGAAGACCTGGTTGGCGGTGCTGGAGAACGCGGCCGTGCCGGCGAACCCGGTGAAGTCGATGCTGCGCCCGAGCCGGGGCATGTCCGCGGTGATCGTGCCGGTGGTGCCAGCATCGACGATCACGTCATCTTGCGGCAGCGGTACCCGGCTGGACCACTTGGTAACGTCCGACCAGTTCCCGCCGGCGCTGGCCGTGTGCGTCTGTGCTGCCGGCGAGGTGAAGGTGATGCCGGTGTTGTTGCCGCAGTCGCCGGACCCGCCGGCGGTCGCGCTGAGGTTCCAGGAACCGGCGCCCGCCCCGGTGATGTCCTGCAGGTCGGTGTTGGACACGGTCACCGTGCCGGCGCTGATCGTCTGGCGGACCCCGGGGACGGTGGCCCGCACCTTCAGCCGGTTGATCTCCGAGTTGCCGGCAAGGGTCAGCGCACCGGTGACGGTGATCGTGCCGATCAGGACGAAGTCGGTCACCTTCGCCGCGCTACCGGTGATCGTCAGGTTGGTGCAGGTGAACGGCTGTGTCTGCGCGCCCTGCCCGACCGCGTTCCAGTTGACGGTGCCGAGCGTGACGGTCGAGCGCATGTAGTTGGCGGCGCCGTTGAGGTTGACCGTCGAGGAGGCCGCGCTCCAGGTCAACCCGGTGGAGGGGATCGTGTCGAACGAGGTGGCGTTACCAGTGATCGTTACCGTGGATGTTCCGAAGGTCACCGACCGGGTGCTGGTGGTGTTCGACGCGAACGCGCCCCACGAGCACGCCACCCCGCCGGTGTTCAGCGCTCCTGCGGCCACGCTGACGGTGGCGCCGGTCCCGACGGTGTTGGCGTCGGCCAGCAGGTAGCTCGAGCCGGCGCCGTTGATCGTCCAGTTGCCGAGGGTCTTGCCGCCGGTGGTGACGCTCTGCTGGGTTGCCGACGTCGAGGCGAACACGATGGCGCTGGTGGCCGCGTTGCCCAGCGTGTAGGTCATCCCGGACACCAGGGTCAGCGCATTGCTGCCCGCGCCGGCGGCGGCGTCGCCCAAGGTCAGTGTGACCGCGGCCGCGTGGGTCAGGGTGCCGGTGTAGCCGGTGCAGTCGAGGCTGCGCGCCACCGCGGCCGCGTCGATGGTGACGTTGCCGGAGCCGGCGCCGAGCTGGACGTCGTCGGCGGCGGTCGGCACGACCGCGCCAGTCCAGGTGCCGGTCGCGCTCCAGTTGCCGCCGCCGGCCGCCGCGGTGATGACGGCCATCGGCTACGCCTCCTGCGCGACGCTGATGACGTCCCACTTGGTGTCGTTGAGGTTGTAGACGGCGCCGACGTACAGCGTCTTCGACACCACGGTCGTGGTGGGCAGGGAAACCCCGACACCCCGGTAGATCGCGTTCCAGGCCAGGGTCCGTGCGGTGCCGTTGTCCTTGATCCGGATGATCAATTTCTGCCCGTGGATCGGACTGCCGGCCGGCGCCCCGAACGTCGCGGTGCCCGCCAGCGCGGTCACCACGTACATGTCGTCGGTGGTCGCGCTGGGCGTCGGCGTCGAGGACGACGTCGTGGCGGTGACCCGCACCGCGGACGCCGGGTACAGCGTCTGTGTCCAGCCGGACAGCTGTGTCGGGTCGGTTCCGGTCAGCTCCCACCGGGTGGACAGGTCGGAGCGCAGGCACCAGTCACCGGGCCGGCCGGTCAGGGCCAGCATCGCCGCCTGGGACGCGGCCGAGCCGAGGTACGAGGACATATGCCGGTCTCCTAGGCGGTCGGCGCGGGCAGTTCGATGTACGACAACGACACCCGGATCTGCCCGGCGGTGAAGTTGCCGCCGACCGCGGTCGCCACCAGCGACGAGGCCGTCGACGGCGCGTACCAGGGCACCTGCTCGGTACTGGCCCGCTTGTCCAGGCCCAGGCCGGTGCCGGCGGTCAGGGTGGTCGTCGACAGGTAGCGCGCCGGGTCACCGGTCACGCCGACCTGCAGCGTGGTGGGTCCGGTGACCGAGGCGGTGATGTAGCCGGTCACCCCGAGGATCAGCACGTTGGCGGGGATCGCCGAAGCCTGCGTCACGGTGGCGCCGGAGGTCAGGTCGAGCAGCCACTGCTTCTGCCGGATCAGCGCGCCGGCGCCGGCGACCCGCGAGTTCACGGAGCCGGTGTTGCCGATGTTCGCCGTGCCGGTGATCGTGCCGATGGTGGAGTCGACCAGCTCGACTCGGCTACCGCCGGTCACTCCGATGATGTTCAACTCTTTGAGCACCGAGTTGACCAGCGTGACCGGGGTGGTGGTGTTGGTCAGGACCTCCAGGGTCGCGGTCGGAGCGCTGACGTTGCGGAACATCACCCCGGTGCCGGTGATGCCAGGCGCCTCGAGGTAGCACATCCGGGTGACGCCGGAGCTCTCCTTGATGACCAGGTCCTCGTAGATGAGGTTCTCGATCGTCGCCGAATGCGCGACCAGCGTGTCGTAAGCCCGGACGAAAATCGTGCCGGCGGTGTTGCTGGCGATCGTCTGGGCCGACTTGTCGATCACACCGGAGATGCTGATGTTGCGCAGCGTAATCGTCGGTTCCCAGTTGTAGTCCGCGACCGGCGTGGTCAGCGTCTTCGCGCCGCTGGTGATGGTGAAGGCGCCGACCGTGCTGGACTGGGTGTCGGTGCCGATCGAGTGCACCCTGACCTTGATGTTTTCGTACGTGATGCCCGGGTCGACCCGGCTCAGCGCGATGCCGGCGCACATCGTCGAGCTCTGGAAGACCGAGGAGCCCTTGTCGATCGAGGTCACGTCGAGGTCGGCGCAGCCGCGCGACGTGCCGGTGCCGGTCTTCGCATCCGTGATCAAGGTGCAGATGTCGGCGATGTACTGGTTCTTCCACCGCGCGACACCACGCACATCCTGACAGCCGGCCAGGTAGGCGACCCGGTGCACGTCGTCGGCGTCGATGTCGTAGCGCACACCCTCGGCCAGGTACAAGGCCACCGGGTAGCCGCAGAAGCTGGTGCGCAGCTTGACGTCGACGTCCCGGCAGTAGCCCTTGGTCTGATCTGCGTACTCGCCGCTCTGCACTCCGTAGCGGGCATTGGTGATCCGCGCGTCGATCCGCGCACCCACACACCCGTTGATCAGGCGCACCAGGGTGGCGCCGCGGTAGCCGAGGAAGCTCGTCGGGGTCGGCAGGGTGAATCCGACGTAGTGCCCGACGTTGACCTCCACCTCGCGGCAGTTGTCGAACAGGAACATCGGGGTGATGGTGTCCGCGGTGTAGGAGGTCGGGTTGGAGATCGTCGCCTCGGCGGCGTCGATCGTGACCCCCGTGCGGCCGGTGAAGGTTCCCAGCGTGGTGCCCTCCGCCACGCCGGAGACGACGTAGGTGCCGGCCGGGAAGTAGTAGCGCCCGGCGGAGGCGGCCAGGGCCGCCCGGATCGCCGTCGTGTCGTCCGTGACACCGTCGCCCTTCGCGCCGTAGTCCTGAACGTTGACCACCGTCGAACCGGCGCTGGTGTCCTGCAGATCCCCCGACACCCGCACGATCGGCCCGCGCGCGACCCTGCCGTACAAGATCGTGACGCCGTCGGGGAACCAGAACGGTGCCGCCCGGCCATCGTGGTCCAGAGTGATCGCCGAGCCGGTGATCGCCGAGCCGACCGTGCTCGGCTGCGTCGGGTTGTACGACCGGATGTCCGCCAGCTGGGTGCCGGCCGCGTCGGTGTACCAGGTGACCTTACGGTTGGCGAACCCGCCGTACAGGCCGGTGCGCCCGTTCAAGGTCTGGATCGTCCGCTGGGCCTCCGCTGGGCCAACTACACGCGCCATCGCCGGCGCTCCTCTCTGTCGAGCTCGCCGGTAGGCACATGGGCCGCTAGGCCACCAGAACGTTCTGGTGGCCTAGCGGCTGGTCAGAACCAGGTCGTGACGATGACGATGCCGTCGGCCCCGGCGCCGCCGGCGCCGGAGGCGAAGCCGTTGAGGCTGGCTCCGCCGCCACCACCACCACCGCCGTAGATACCGCCGGAGCCGCCGGTCTGCGCCGCGGTGGTGATCGATGCGGCGCCGCCGCCGCCGGACGAGCCGGCCAGGCCGGAACCGGCCGGCTGAGCGATGCCGTTGCCGGGCGCTGTGGTGTCGACGACGCCGCCTGCCGGTCCGGCAGTGCCGGACACCACAGGGCTTTGGCCGCCGCCACCGCCGTTGCCGGCGACATCGCCGCTGGTGATACCGCCGCCCGCGCCGGCGCCGCTGGTGAGCTGCCCGTTGGTGCCGACGTTGCCAGCACCGCCGGTGCCGCTTGCGGCCCCACCGATCGGTGTGCCGGCGCCGGAAAGGTTGCCGAAGCCTCCTGCCCCCGCCGTTCCCGCCGTCGCGGTTCCCCCACCGCCGCGGGTGTTGGCTCCGGTGCCGGAGCGAAGATTGGATCCGAAGGAGCTGGCGGCGCCGTTGGTGCCGTTGTTGCCGTCGGTGCTGTCTGTGGTGACGGCTGCACCACCGGCGCCGCCGGTGCCTACCGTGACGGTTACTGTCGAGCCCAGCGTCGCCGCGGGGATCTTCGCGAAGGTGACGCCGCCACCGCCGCCGCCACCGCCGCCGCACCGTACCGTTCCGGCTGCCCCGCGCCGGCCGGAGCCACCGCCGCCACCGCCGGAGACGAGCAGAACCTCGACCACCTTGGCCCCGGTCGGCTTCGTCCAGGTGCCGGAGGAGGTGAAGGTCTGTACGTCGACCGACTGCGGGCTGCGAGCCAGCCAGCCAGTGTTTCCGGTGCCGGTGACCTTGCCGTAGACCAGCGTGTCCGCGGCGCCGTCACCGCGCAGGTACATAGACCCGACGGGGGCCGTCACAGCCCCTTCCGGCGTACCCGTTCCCGCCTGCACGATCGGCCCGCCGGCGAACAGCAGGCCGCGGTCGGACAGTGCCGTCGACCAGGACCCTGGTGACTCGAACGGGTTCGCGGTGGACGGATAGGCGGCGAACAGCGGCCGAACCACAGCGCCGGAGGCGGTATTACGCGCCCGATACATCGGCAGGTCTTCGGGTCCGTACAAGTCGGCTGTCCGGTAGCTGGAGTTCTCCACGGTATTGCCTGCGGCGATGCCGCTGGAGTGCACCAGGTCAAGATTGAACAGCGGGTTGACCGGGTTGCGGATGGTATTCTCCGCCACCCCGACACCCGCGGTGTTCAGGTAGATCCGGTGCGGCCGGGCGTACCGGACGGAGGTTCCGGCGGAACTGAACGTGATCGCAGATCCGCCCTTATTGCGGGAGATCGAGAAGGTATTGGCGTCGGCGACACTGACCACGTAGTAGGCGGTCAGGCTGTTCATGCCGCCGGGGTCGACGGTCGCGGACGGTACGATCATGTCTCCCACGGCAAGGCCGTGGGAGGTGGCGGTGAGCGAGGCGCCGGAAACGGTCACCGCTGTGGTGGCGGTGCCGGCTTCGAATCGGCAGCCGGCGAACGAGTTCTGAAAAGCATCCTTGAGATAGAGGCAGTACTCGGAGACGTCACCTTCGAAGCTGACTCCGACGAAAGTGTTTCCGTCGACCTTGTTAATGCCCGCCCCGTCGATTTCGACATGTCGGTAGCCGGTCAGCCTGGTGCCGCCGAAGAAGCCAGCCGACTGCTGAATCCCGCCGGCAATGAAGGTGTTCTGGTTGACCCACCCGCCCGTTGTCGGCTTGATCCGCAATGCGACTTTGGCGTAGGAGATCCATCCCAGAAAGACCGTGTTGTAGGTGGTGCCGTTGCCGAGCCCGGTCAGGTGCACACCGGTCTCGAAGTACGCCACCCGGCCGAACGCAAGGTCCGAGTTGTCCAGATTCTGCACGACGACGCCGATCGAGCTGGCCACGATCGAACTACCGGTGGCCTTGACGACGTCGGGCAGGTGGATGCTCGCGTTCTGCAGAATGCTGCCCGAGGTGGTGTGCCCGACGGTCAGCGTCGTACCTGCGTACGCCGCCGGCGCGATCAGTTCCGCACCTTCGGAAACCACATTGCAGCGTACGGGGATGGCGGCTGCCAGGCTGGCCAGGTTGAACCGGCCGCGCAGGTGCACCGTAGCTCCGGGGTGCACGATCGTTCCGGCAATCCCGGGGCGGGCCATTGCGTTGGCGGCGGCGAAAGCTGCCTGGATGGCCGCGGTGTCGTCTACGGTGCCGTCACCGACGGCGCCGTAGTCCCGCACGTCGATCACCGTTCCGGCACGGCGGCCGGCTACCCGCCAGTTCGCGCCGTCGGAAATGACAGTGACGGTGGCCTGTGCCGTGCTCAGCGCAAAGCTGGCCACCCCGTCGATGGTCTGGCTGCTGGTGGTCGCGACGGCAACCGCGTTCGAGCCGGTGTCTACCTTCTTGATCGTGTAGGTCTTGCCGGTGACGCCGACCGCCGTCGGTAGCGTGACGGTGAAGGCGGCGCTGGTGGCGTCGGCAGTGACAACCTGGTCGACGGTGGTCAGAGTGTAGTTGGCCGTCTTGGCGACCAGCGGCACCACTGCGGCGCCGGCGACCCGCAGCTGCTGGCCGTTGCGCCATTCCTCACCGCCGGCGTCGTCGATCAGCACGTTGTGGGTGGCCGTCGAGTTGATCACGAACGCGGACGGGGCACCGATCACACCGGACTGCCGGCCGCCCAGGTGGACGTGGGTGTAGTCGACGCCGGAGGCGATCGTGACGTTCTTGGCCTGGTAGCCGCGCGCGCCCGCCACCGTGTTGCGCGACTGCTGCATGTCCACGCCGGTGTGGATGTAGGTGGTGACCCCGTTGTCGCCGTGGATAAGCCCGCGCAGGCTGTTGCCGCCCAGGTTGTTGACCGTGGGCGCCACGAACCGGTAGAAGCTGGTCCCCGAGGCCGCGCCGCTCTCCATCAAACAGTCGAAGAACTGGAAGTCGCGGATGACCGACGTGTTGCCGGCGTGGTGGAAGAAGGTGCCGCCGGTCGGCACGTGCAGGTTCTCGAACCACCACGCGTCGTAGAGGTTGTCGTGCGGCGTGAAGCTGGCGTTGCCCTCAACCACCGCCGCGCCGGAAGCGCCGACGTCGGCGCTGGAGAGCATCGAGCGGAATCCGATTCCGCGCCAGCGGTTGCCGTTGCACTCGTTGGCGTAGAAGTACGGTACGTCGTTGAGCTTCGCGCTGACCGGTGTGGAGATGACGATGCGCTCGAAGTCGCACAGGTAGACGGCGTTGCCGGGGGAGGAGGCACACTCCAGCCCTGGCCCACCGGTGTTCATGATCGAGATATCCCGGAACGTGGCCGATGACATCGCGCTCAGCCGGATACCGGCGTTGTTCTTCGTCGCATCGGCCACGTTCGAGCCGACGATCGCGACGTCCGCGAGCGGGGTCAGCTTGCCCTTGAAGCTGCTGGCGGTGACGTACCCGGTGAAGTCGAGCACCGGGCCGGTCTGGGTCGTGGCCTTGATGACGCTGCCGGTCGGCGTGCTGCCGTTGAGGCCGGCGCCGCCACCACGGATCTGGGCGCTGTAACCCGACAGGCTCAGCCCGTTGCCGACGTCGATGGTCAGGCCCACCGGGACGCGCACGATGGTGTGCCGGCCGAGCGTTTCCGCCGCGTTCAGCGCGGCGACGAACGCGGCGCGGGTGCCGGGCGTGCCGTACGTCGGGTCGGCGGCGTTGACCTCGCCGGCGGCGCTGCCGGTAACGAAGCCGGACCCGCCGGTGCCGCTGGAACCGCCGGAGAAGCCGCGTCCCATCAGTGCCGCACCCCCCGGACGGAAACCTTCGGCGTACCCGAAGAGATCAACTTGACGATGGTGTCGCCGGAGGAACGCGCCGGGATGCTCAGGTAGCCGATCGCGGCCGGCAGCACGTTGCAGCCGTTGCCGCCGACCGTCGGCACGCCGGTGGCGCCGACGGTGAAATACACCGCGGCCGCGCCGTCGACGTTGACGACCTCGACCTCCGGGTAGTCGTCGGCGAACGTCACGGTGGCCACGGTGCTGGCGGTCAGGGTTACGTGCTGCGGGTTGTCGGCCGACAACGCCGGCACCACCCCGCCCACCCAGGCGCTGGGGTTGCGCACGACGTCGACCACCTCGGACGGCATCGCGGTGTGGTCCGTGCCGGCCGCATAGACGACCGACCCGACGGTGACAGTGGTGGCGAGCGCAGTCAACGCACCGGCCCTCCTTTACGGTATGCGGGTCAGTGCGGCGGGTTCAGCGGTTGACCAGGCGCTTCTCGTGGCAGGAACACACGCAGCGCGAGTCGCAGAATTTGCAGCGCCCGGGTCGCTTGGCGCCCTGCTGGCCGGTCATGCTCTGGCAGTACTCGTGGTGGCCGTGCAGGCATCCGGTGGACAGGTAGATGTGCCGCCGCGGCGCGACAGGTTCGCTGGTGCTGCGCCGCCGGCGCCAGCCGAAACGCATGATCAGCCGACTCGCTCCTGGTCACGGTGGTCGACGACGATCCAGTCGTAGTCGACCCGGTGGATGTCCGGCCGGCACGGGCAGTCCGGCTCGAGCTGATGCTCGGCGCCGTCGTCCGGCACGACGTGGTGCAACTCGAACCTCTCCCCGCCGTCGGCGAGCTGCTGCACGAAGTCGCAGCCGCACTCCTCGACGTCCTCGCGCTGCTCGGTGAACGCGCTCATCGCCGCAGGTTCCCGCGGCTGAGCAGTTCGTCGCGGCGGATCAGCACGGCCAGGTCGAGCCAAACCATCCGGGTCGCACCGCCGTGACCGTGGATCAGTTCGATGTCGACGGCATCGTCGTACACCGCGGTGGAGTGGTGCTCGCCCAGCCAGCGCAGTGCGCAGGTGCCGTCGTCGAACTGGACGCCCTGGGCCACCAGGCCCGTCCCGGAAACCCCGCTGACGTCCTGATCACGATGAAGCTCGAATCGGCGCATCCCAGGCTCCCTCCCAGGCGCTGGGATGCGCCGAGTCTGTGCAGCTCAGAGCTGTTGTGGTGAACGCGGGCACAGGTAACAGGACGTCCTAGGACGTTCCGTGTCGTGCGGCCCTGACCACATCGTCCGGGCTGACCGTGGGTGTCTCGGTGAGCGGATCCGCCTCCGGCAGGCCGTCGCCGGCCACCAGCACGCCGACGCTGTTGGGGTCGTCGACGGCGAACATGTGCACGATCTCGAAGTTCTCGGGCAGCCGCAGCATCCGGTGCATCGCCTCGGGGGTGATCACCAGTTTGATGCGCCGCCGGGCGGCCGTCGGCGCCGGCGTGCTGCCGACCGCCGCGATGATCGCCCGGCAGACGGGGCATTCCGCGACGTGGCGTTTGAGGCTCGGCCGGCGCTCGACCGCCAGTTTCGTGCGGGCGAAGTCGGTGCGCAGTGCGTCGTGCAGCGCCGCCGGGTTGGCGGCGTCGAACCAGACCTGGTCGGTCATCGGGAACCGTTCGTTGAAGCCGGCCATGGGTGAGGTGGCCTTTCCTTGTCGTGCGCGGCGCTCAGCCGTATGCCGGATGGTTTTCGACGTTGCGGTCCGCGCGGGCTTTCTTCGCGGCGTGCCCCTGTGCGGAGCTGCGTTTGAGGTGGTGGAAGTTGCACAGCAGCCGCAGGTTCTGCAGCCCGTGGTCGTGTTTGTCGCCGACGTGGTCGACGTCAGTGCCCTTCGCGGCGCACCGGCGCCCGCCCTCGATCCACCGACACCTCGCCGAGTCGCGCGCGATGATGGCCGGGCGGATCCGCGATTCCCAGTCGGCAGGTAGTTCGTTCTTCCGGTTCGACCCGGCCCAGCCGCCGCTCAACCTCGTCACGTCCCCCCAGGTTGCGGGTCCGCCCGTCGCGGGTCGTCAGCCGCTGGGTGCCTTCGTCGTCCCAGCGCTGCATGCTGCTGGGTTCGAGGTACGGCTCGGCCCGTTCGAACTGCCCGCCGGTGGCGTCGAACCCGAACGGCAGCGTTTTCGCCGCGTCACGGGTCAGCTGGTAGATGCGCATCACGTGCTCGACGACAGCCGCGAGCGGCTCGGCGGATTCGACGCTCACGCTGTGCCCGCCGACGGTGATCTCCACCTTGTTGGTCCCGGGAGGCGGCGGTGCCTCGGCGGCGTCCGTGTCGTCGCCCATCGGCACCGCCTGCCTCGACCGGGGGTGGGGGTTGTTGCCTGCTGTGTCTATGCGGCGTTGTCGTCCGGTGTCTGATCGCCGGGTCCGGCGTGGCGGGCCACCAGGGCCTGGCGCACGAAGGCGTCCTTGGCTTCCAGAAGTTTGCGCAGCCCTGCGGTCAGTTCCGGGCCGTCGGGCAGCGTGGTGGCCACGTCGTAGGCCAGGTCGTGGCAGGGCGAGCTGACGGCCTGCAGGAACGGTGGCAGGTGCTCGAAGGCGAAAAAGCCGAGCAGCTGTGTGGTGGCCGGGTGCCGGGTGGGCTGAACCATGAGGATCCGTTCGTCGTGGAGGTGCGGGTGTGGTCAGGCCCCGTCGGGCCGGGCGCCGCGGCCGTCCCAGTAGACGGCGAGGCCTTCGGCGACCAGCAGGTCCGAGAGGTTGCGCCCGTCGGGCAGCACGACCTCGGCCATCCATTCGCCGGTCTTGCCGTCGGGGGCGCCGTACTTGTAGCCCTTGCCGGTGGTGACGGCGACCCGGACGCCGGCGGTCAGCGCGAGAACCCGTCCGGCGCACCGGAAACCCTTGTCCCGGTTGGAGGGCTCGGCGTTGATCCGGTTCAGCCGCAGCCGTACCGGGAAGGTGGCGCTGGCTTCGAAGCCGAGGTCGCGGGTGAGCATCGCCTCGACGGTGTCGCCGTCGATAACCCGGGTGATGACGGTGTTGGGCCAGTCCCAGCCGGGCATCAGGCAACCAGGATGGTGTGCCGCCGGCGGGCTCGCGGGTTGAGCCGGGTGTCGCGTTCGGCCTCGAGGATGTCGCCGAGCCGGTAGCGCAGGGTGCGCCCGTCCGGTGACAGCTGGGTGGTCAGAAACCGCCGCTCGCCGGTGGGGGAGGTCCAGCCGCGGGCCTGCCATTTGCCGATGGTGTCCGGCCGGACCAGGGTGACCATGGCGGCCTGCGCGCGGGTGACCATGGCGTCAGGGTTCACGGCAGCGCCTCCGTCCATCCGGGCCCAGATACGCGAAAACGCCCGCGACCAGCAGGTCAGCGGGCGTTTCAGGTCAGCGGGCAGACTCCGCTTGCTCGCGCCATGATGACAGTCAGAGGGCGGCAAATGCAAGCTTTGCGCGCTAGTTTCTTATTGACCCTTCGTTCGTTGTGTGCTTTCGCGCGCGGGGGAATTCAGGGGTCGACGACGAAGTAGAGCTTGCCTTCCGGATCTGGGCCGGTCTCCAGGTGCCCGATCAGGTGCAGGTCGCAGTTGGTGCAGGTGGCGACTGCGACCTCCCGGGCGGAAACTTTCATCTGCGCGCCGGCCAGGGAGTGGCTGCCCAACGGGCGAGCCCGCAAGCCCCGCTTGACCTCCACCGTGCTCTCACCACCGCACTGCGGGCACCGTGACATGGCTAGCGTTCCTCTCTCGGGTTGTCCTGGTACCACCGGGATGCTCAGGGATGGGGGTGCCGTGAGCGGTCATCAGAAGCTCAGCACCATGATGGGGAACGCGCCGGGCGTCTGCTCGGTGACGCCCCAGTTGAGCCACCAGCCTGCCTCTTCGATGTCCTGGCACTCGTAGCAGGCCTCGTCGTGCTCAGCGCTGCCGTACTCGTCGCAGTGCTCCTGGAGCACTGCCCACAGCGGCTTGACAGGCGGCCAGCTGTCGGGCTCGCTCAGCCCGTCGACGACGTCGTCCAGGCCGATGACGTGCCGGGCGAAGCGGTTGAACGCCTCCAGGGTGTCGCCCGGATCGTGATGTCCGAGCGCTACCCAGCTGTCCCCGTCCTCGCCGACACAGCAGACGTCGATGCCGTTCCAGTTCTGGAACCCGAGCAGGTCGGGCAGCGCCACCTCAACCCTGTCGGCCATCGGTTCCCCGTCGCCGTCGAACTTCTCTTTCATGATCTCTCTTCTTTCCGGCGCAGCGGCGCCTCGGTGATCCGCCACGCCCCGTCGTGGTAGCGGATGTGCTGGTCCCGGCCGGAACGCCGGGACCGTTGCGCAGCGTGGCTCAGGGCGGCGCGCACATCCATGCGTGCGCACCGACCACGCCCGCGGCAGCAAACTCGTAGCAGGATCATCAGGTCCTCGACAGTGTCGGCATGTTCAGGTACCGGGCCCAATGGTGGGGCAGCGGCCGGGTTACGCGCTGGTTGGCCAGGTTCACCAGAATGATGGGCTTGCCGACGCCGGCTGCCTTGCGCAGGCAATTGCCGGTGCCGGAACGCAGATTGGCCGGCGCCCAGATCGCGACGACAGCCTGGGTGCGTTCCAGCATCCAGTCGTTGCGGGCGTGCAGCAGGGCCACCCGCTCGTTGAAGGAGCGCGGGTTGTGCGCGCTGACCAGCTCTGCGCCGCCGGTGTCCTCGGCGTACTGCCGCAGCCGCTGCCAGTCGGCCTGCTGCTGCTTGGTCCAGCGGGGCCCGAAGTGGCCGTCGGTGCCGTCCAGCGGCTGGTCCGGGTACGGGATCGCGGCGCGCAGCGACCGCTGCTGGGCCATCGCGACCTGCCCCCAGACGGTGTCGCCGCCGGTGGCCAGGCCCGAGGTGGCGCGTTCGAGGCCGTGCCCGTCGGCGAGCTTGCGCATGACGTCGTAGACCGCCCGGTAGAGCCATTCGTCGACGCTGCCGCGGGGCAGCTTACGGTGGGCGGTCACCATCACCTCGGGCCAGATCTGCGCGGCGGTGTCATCCATGCTCGCCGCCGGCCGCCTCATGGATCCACCACCGCAAGTTCATGATCGGGTCGCGGCCCACGCGTTCACGGTGGCGTTCGACGGCGGCCGCCGCGGCATCGCGCTGCCGCGGCTCCATGCGGCTGGTCATCGACTTCCAGTCGCCGTCCAACCAGCAGATGTACATTGCGGCGTCTTGAGCCACGATGTCGATGTGCTCAGCGCCGGTGCTCAGCACCACCATCCGGCGCGCCGCGGGCCGGGTGGCGCCGCGCTCGACCGCCGCCGGCCAGTCGATCCAGCCGTCGCCGGTATGGTCGTACCAGTGTTGCTGGTAGCGCCGGTGTTCGTCGAAGTGCCCTTCACGGTCGTCACGGTTGAAGATCCGCGAGCATCCGTCGTCGAACTCGCCACCGTCGACGTACAGCCAGGTGTGGTCTGGCGGCTCTGCCGGAAGGTCCACATCGGCGACGGCATAGCGCAGATGATCCTCGCGTACCCAGACCTGCATCTCGTCGGTCCTGGAGTAGAGGCGCAGCAGCGCGCCGACGCCGGCCTTCGAGCGCAGTACTTCGGCCCGGACCATCACCTGGTCGCCGACATGGATCGGGTTCCCGTCAGCGGCGCCCCTGGCCAGGCCGCTGTCACTCATCGCCTCAGGAAAGGTCTCCTGATTCACGCCGGTGGCTCCATTTCGTGCGTCAGGCGGATGACCTCCGCGGATATCTGGGCGTTCGTGGTGTTTAGCAGGCTCATCATGCAGACCCGAGCCACCCTGTAGTCCCGATCAACCAGCGCCTGGAAATATTGTTCGACCAGCTCACCGCGCGGCGAGTCCGGGTGAACGCCCTTGATCCTCACTTCGACCCCTCGGTGGCCGCGTAGTCAGCCGGGTCGGCGATGTCCCAGCCCCAGCTGAACTTGTTGTCGGCCTCCTCCTCGGCGAGGCCGTCGCAGTAGGCGCCACGCTCCGCAGGGGTCATCCGGTCCCACTGGTCCCGGGGGATCTCATAGCTGTCCTCGGAGTGCCCGCCGGCGCCGGGCCAGTTCAGGTGTACTTGGACCACGACGGGCGGCCGGCCATCCTCGCTCGCGTCTGTCATGTCGAACAGCTTAGCAGTAAACTACGACAGGTCCGAGCCGCCCCGCGCATGGTCAGAACCCACGAATGGTCTGCATGTCGAGGTATCCGCCGCCGACGAAATCGCCGTAGCGCTCGACGGTGAGCACCCGCATCCACTTGATCTCCCAGGGCTCGCCGTAGTCGCGTCCCTGCGCCAGGTGGCCGGTGACCTGCCGCCGGATGTCCTGCAGGCCGTCCAGTTCTGTCAGGGCAAGCGCCAGGACGCCGCTGTCGCGACCGCCGCCGGCCAGGTGCACCTGGTACTCCGCTACGTGGGTTGCGACGTCGCACTCGGCGGCGACCGGCGCCTCCAAAGTCACAGTCATGATCTTTCTCGCTTCCTGTTCCCCAGCGCCTCGTGCGCCGGCGGCCACGCCCGGGCTCGCACCCGGGCGCACCGTCACGCGCGCGCAGCGTTCAGGCCAGGACCGCACCCTTGCCGAGCAGCTCCTTGATCTCCGTCCGGAACTCCACCCCGGGCAGCACGGGGAAGCCGGGCAGCGCGTACTGGGTCTTCTTCCCCGACGGGGTTTCGACCTCGATGCGGGTCGGCCGTTCGCCGGGGTGCCGCTGCAGGATCAGCTTCAGCTGAGCCACCAGCGGCTCGGTGATCCGCGGCTGCGGGATGCGCAGCACCACCGGGATCTCGCCGTCCTGCAGGTTGAGCACCAGCACCCGGTCGACCATGATGTTGGCGTCGCCGTCGTATTCGCTCAGCCGGCCCTTGATGCTGACGATCATGTCGTTGCCCAGCGCGCCGCCGAGCAGCTGGTAGGTCTTCGGGAACACCACGCAGCGGATCGAGGTGTCGATGTCCTCCAGCTCGAAGGTCGCCATCGGGCCGCTCTTGGCCATCAGGACTGCGTAGCCGGTGATGATGCCGGAGATGTGCACGTCGCCTTCGAGGACTTCGCTCTCGCGGACCTCCAGCAGCGTCGAGGTCCGGTAGGCGGCCAGCACCTTCTCGGCGCCGTCGAGCGGGTGACCGGTGACGTACAGGCCGAGCCGGGTCCGTTCGAACGCCAGCAGCTCCTCCTTCTTCCACTCCGGGAAGTCCGGCATCACGACACCGGCCACCTCGAGGCTGCTGGGCTTGTCGTCGAGGGTCTCGAAGAGGGTGAACGCGCCGCGCGCCTCGGCCTTCTTGTCCTTGGCGGCCGCCTCCACCGCCTGCTCGTGGATCATCGTGAGGCAGCGCCGCGGGGTGCCGAACTCATCGAAGCCGCCGGCCTCGATGAGCCCGAGCACCGCCTTCTTGGTGCAGCCGGCCGCCGGGACCCGGGTGATGAAGTCGAAGAACGACTCGTAGGGCCGGTCCTGGCGGCCCTTGAGCACCGCGGCCACCACCCCGGAGCCGACATCACGGATCGCGCTGAGTCCGAAACGGATCTTCCCGTCGACGACGGTCATCGCCGCCTGGCTCTGGTTGACGTCCGGCGGCAGCACGCCGATGCCCAGCCGGCGGCATTCGGCCAGGTACAGTGCCGCCTTCTCCTTCTTGTCGCCGACGCTGGTCAGCAGCGCCGCCAGGTACTCGGCCGGGTAGTGCAGCTTCAGCCAGGCGGTGACATACGCCAGCCGGCCGTAGCAGGCGGTGTGCGCCCTGTTGAACGCGTACTCCGCGAACGGGACCAGGGTGTCCCAGAGCGCGTCCACGGCCTCCTGGCAGAAGCCGTTGGCCAGCATCGCCGTGCTGAACGGCTCGTACTCCTTGGCCAGCAGATCCTTCTTCTTCTTGCCCATGACCTTGCGCAGCAGGTCAGCCTGGCCGCGGGTGTAGCCGGCCACCAGCATGGCTGCGTCGATGACCTGCTCCTGGTAGCAGATGACGCCGTAGGTGGGCGCGAGCACCTCTCGCAGCGGCTCTTCCAGTTGCGGGTGGATCGGGGTGATCGGCTGCCGGTTGTTCTTGCGCAGCGCATAGTTCTCGTGGCTCTTCATGCCCATCGGCCCGGGCCGGTACAGCGCGCCGACGGCCATGATGTCCTCGAAGGTGGTGGGCTTCATCATCCGCAGCAGCGACTGCATGCCGGAGCCCTCGAGCTGGAAGACGCCGGCTGTCTCGCCGCGGGCCAGCATCCGGTAGACCTCCGGGTCGTCGAGCTCGCCCAGCTGCTCCACCGTGACCCGTACACCGTGATTCGTCTCGATCATCTTGATGGCGTCGTCGACGACCGTCCAGTTGCGCAGGCCCAGCAGATCCATCTTCTGCAGGCCCATGCTCTCCAGGTCCGGGTACTCGTGCCCGGCCAGCAGCGCCTCGACCTTGCCTTTCCTGCGGTCGGCCTCCTTGGGCACGTCCAGCCACACCGGGATCTGGCCCAGCAACGGCTCGCTGGAAACGATCACCCCGCAGGCGTGCACGCCGGTCTGGCGCACCCGGCCCTCCACCAGCCGGGCCACCTGCAGGATCTGCTCCACCTCCGGGTCCGCCACGACCATGTCCCGGAAGGCCCGACCCTCCTCGAAGCGGGCGTGCGTCTCGTCGAAGATCTCATCGAAGGTGACGCCGAACCCGGCCGCGTCCGGCGGGATCGCCTTGACCGCCCGCTCGCCGGCGGCGTAGGGCAGCTGCTGGATGCGCGCCGAGTCCTTCAGCGAGGCACGGGTCTTCAGCCGGCCGAAGGTGATGATCTGACTGACGTTCTGCGCGCCGTAGGTGTCCACCACGTACTGCACGACCTCGTCGCGGCGGCGCTCGTCGATGTCCAGGTCGATGTCCGGCGGCGAGATGCGTTCTGGGTTCATGAACCGCTCGAACATCAGCTTGTGCTTCAGCGGGTCCATGTCGGCGATCTCGAGCGCGTACACGACGATCGAGCCGGCGGCCGAACCGCGCGGGCCGAACCGGATGCCCCGCTCACGCATGAACCTGCACAGCAGGAACAGCATGATGAAGTAGCCGGCGAAATCCAGCGGCAGGATGATCTTCAGTTCGTACTCGGCCCGCTCGCGGGCCTCGGCAGGCACCGGCGCGCCGTAGCGCCGGGTCAGGCCGGCGTCGACCAGGTGCCGCAGGTAGCTTTCCTCGGTGAACCCGTCGGGCACCGGCGGGTGCGGCATCCGGTCGCGGAAGGCGAACATCTGCTCGTAGGAGGTGACCATGTCGGCGACCAGCAACGTGTTGTCGCAGGCGCCGGGGACCTCGTCGTCGAACAGCGCGCGCATCTGCTCGGCGCTCTTGATGTAGTAGCCGCCGCCGTCGAACTTGAGCCGGTCGGTGTCGGCGAGGTAGTTGCCCGTCCCGATACAAAGCAGGCAATCATGGCCGTGGGCTTGCTCGGCGTAGACGTAGTGCGCGTCGTTGGTGGCCAGCGGCGCGATGCCCAGCTCCTGGCCGATCTTCAGCAGGCCGACCCGGGTTTCCTTCTCGAAGGACAGGCCGTGGTCCATGACCTCCATGAAGTAGTTCTCCGGCCCGAACAGCTCCCGGTAGTAGCCGGCGGCCTGGCGGGCCTCGTCGTACTGGCCCAGCCGCAGCCGGGTCTGCACCTCGCTGGATGGGCAGCCGGTGGAGGCGATGAGGTGCTGCCCGTGCCGGCCGATGACCTCTTCGAACAGGTCGCGGTCCATCCGGGCCTTGCCCAGCGGGTACTGGCCTTCCATGGAGGCGCGCCCGGTCAGCTCGTAGAGCATCCGCAGCCCGGTGGCGTTCTTCGCCAGCAGGGTCAGGTGGGTAAAGCGGCCGCCGCCGGCGATGTCTTTGCTCTCACCCTCGTCGGTGTCGCGGTCCTTCTTGGTGCGCCGGCCGCGCGGGTCCCAGAACTCCTGGGTGCGGTTGAACCGGCTGGACGGGGCGATGTAGGCCTCCACGCCGATGATCGGCTTGACGTCGGCCTTGGTCATCGCGTGGTAGAAGCTGAACGCGCCGAACATGTTGCCGTGATCGGTCATTGCGACCGCGGGCTGGCCCAGCTGGCTGACACAGGCCGCCAGCTCCTTGTGTTGCTGGTAGCCGTCGAGCATCGAGTACTCGGTGTGATTGTGCAGGTGCACGAACGGGTCAGTCACGACGATTCCTTGGGGTTGTTGTCGTCGGGTGTGGTGCGGAGCTGGTCGTATCTGGTCAGGATCTCGGCCAGGGCGGAGACAGCACTACCGAAGCGGCTGTGAGCCTTGCCGGCGCGACGGTCCAGGATCTCGATCAACTCTTCGGGAACCTCTTCCGGTCTCATCGGCCGGCCATGCCCTTCTCCGCGGAATGGTCGTGATCGGCCCTGCAGACTGCGTCGCGGCCGCGCGCGTTCCACGACTCGCCGAGGATCTCGTCGCAGCAGTGACCGCCGTGCAGCTTGATGCGGGTGCAGATCGGGCCGGGCTTGTCAGGCCGGCCGGTGAGGCAGAACGTGACGACGACACGGGTGGGCGGGCGCAGTGTCGTGCTGGGGGTTGCCGTTCTCACGCCAGGTCGATCCCTTCAGGTCAGGCGGATGGAGTTCTTGATGAACTGATGGCACCTCTGGCATGGGCGCAGTTCGTGGATCTTGATGTTGCGCCTGGGGTTCCATCGGCCCATCAGGTGTGAGGCCCGCTCCTGGTCGACGACCCCGGGCAGGCCACAGACGGTCACCCCCGTTCTTCCGACCATTCCCGGGGATCCGATCAGGGCGAAGGACAGGTGCCTCAGACCGGGGACGTAGTCGGACCGCCCTGGTCGTCGTACCCGGGTGCACAACTCAGGAAGAGTGTTTGACTTGTGGGACACCGTATCACAGCACAACCGACAACGGGCCAGGAGTCACAAAATGCTCCTGGCCCGTGTTGCCGCAGCACACCGGCCGCATGGACCCTCCCAGTGGATGACTTACTCACCTCAGGAGAATCAACGCGCGAACCCGGCAGCGGTCACCAGACTTCGACCCGGTGGGGGAGTGGCGCATCCTCGTCAAGGTCGCCCGCCGCAGCCTGAGCCAGCAGCTCCCGCAGGTCTCGCCGGGCCTGGTGACGCTGCGCCCGGCGGTCGGCCTTGCGCTCGCGATGGCCGGTGCATAGATGGCAGCCGCAGTACAGGTTCTTGATCGGGGCCAGCCCGGTTTCCCACGGCCGCGCCGGGTAGCGGTAGAACAGATGACGGTTGTGTGGATCAGCCAACTGCACGGCCCACGGGCGGTGCACATCGGTCCTGGACATGTGAACGACCTGTCCTTCGGCCGCCGGCGGAACCTCCGCCGGGCTAACGCCTGTTGATCACGTCGATCACCTCCACGGTCAGCACGCGGTCCACTCATTCTCGAAGGCATTCTCCGACAGGTACTCGAACTTGCGGCCGTGCTGGATGACCCACCAGCCGAACGGGACGTAGACCTGGTCCTCATACTCGCCGAAGGCCAGGCCGGCGACGAAGGAGTTGCTGTACCACGGGTCGCCGTCACCCACCCAGGTCAGGATGGCGCCGAAGTTCCGCTCGTTTACCTGGACCGCGAAGCCGACCTCGCCGTCCTCGTTGCGGTACTGCTGCGGGTCGATCCGGTAATTCTCGGCCTGCTCGGCGTAGAGCCGTTCGGTCTCGGGACTCAGCGGCATGGACGTTGCTCCTTGGTGTCTCGTGCCCGGGCGCACGTGGCGCCCGGGCTGTTCGGTTACCACCAGGCCCAGGCGCCCTGGTGGCGGTGCTGCGCGGTCTCGACGACGACGTCAGTGTCGCCGGCGGCGCGGTACTCCTGCCGGGCCCGGGTGAGCTGGTCGCGGACGCGCCGGCGTTCCGGGGCGGTGAATTCGATGCGGTTGAACCAGGGCGGGCTGCTCCAGCCGCCGCCGGTGGTCATGCCGTCCCAGCTGGGCACCCAGATGCAGCGCTTGTGCAGGCCGGTCATGCGCCGACTGCGGTACTCCGCGGCGACGATCGGGGCCGGTGGCAGGTCGCAGTCGCGGCGGCGGATCCAGGAGTGCTGGCAGCGGTAGTGGTCGGGCTCCCACCAGATGGCGCGGACCCAGTGCGGGTCGGTGTTGTCGGTGCGGGACATGCTCGGCTCCTCGTTACGAGGGCCGCGATCTGCGGCCTCATAACAGCCGGAAGTGGTGCATGCGCATGCTCAGTCCTCCTTCCCGGCCAGGGCCGCCCGGGCGTGCACCGCGATGACCCGCACCGCGTCGCGGGGGCCCAGGTCACGCAGGCCGAGAACCAGCCGGTAGGCGGGCAGGTCGCCGGCGGCGGGCACGACCAGGCGCACCATGTCGGCGTCCGCGTGGATCCAGATCCCGGAGCCGGCGTGTTCGACGTAGCCGTCAGCACCCTGGACGAAGCTGCGGCCGCCGCCGGCGGTGAACCCGTCGCCGCCGAGCAGGGCAAGCAGCTGGGCGGTGCGCTGGCTGTGCAAGGCCGTGGACATGGCGAGCAGCCTACAACTCTGTTGCGATGCCGCGGATTCTGGTCCGCAGCCGCTCGGCCTCACCGTGCAGCCGCTCGATGCGCGCCAGCGTGCCGGCGTATCGCCTGTTGTCGTACTCCCAGGCGACCGGGTTGGACAGCAGCTGCAGCAGCGTCCACCCGTAGCAGACCTCATTCACCTTCGGCCAACGGCGCTTGAACTCGCTGAGTTTCTCGCCGGGGCGGTTGAAGCTGGCGTCCTCCAGCTCGAGGATGTCCAGCTGCAGCTTCGTCAGCGGGGTCAGCTGCTGACGCAGCGCGGCCGGGTCGTAGCCGCGCTCGGCTTCCGCGGCCAGCGCGTCGAGCTGCTCGTCATCACTCACGAGCCTTCTCCTTGCTCATTCGTTACCCGGACACACTGCCGCCGCGCCTGTCGACGGTCGAGTCGGTGGATTCGACGTTTCGCGCCCGCCTTGCTGCGGTGGTAAGGGTAGCGAGATATCGCCGCCAGCTCCCGCCAACTCAAATCGGCCAGCAGTTCGGTGTTCCAGCGCCCCCGTGGAAGATGTCGCTTCATGCTCGCCGCCGGTGGGTTCTGCGCACCGCATCCAGTGACACCGTCTCAGCGAGCCCCTGCACGTAGCCGGCGAACTCCTCCGGGTGCGCCGCGGCCAGCGCGGCCAGCGCACGCAGCTCCCGGGCGAATAGATCCCGCCCCTCATCGCCGTCGCGAGGAAACCAGCCGCACCGCTCGGACTCGCGGCGAATCACACCGACCGGGTCCTCCTCCCACGGCTTGCAGTTCGCCGCGGTGGTCGCGCAAGTGCGGCACACCGTGAACCGGGTGCGCTGCTGACCCCACTCCCGAATTCGGGCGAGGTAGCTGCCCCGGGTGATCACCGGATGATTTGCGACCGGCAAGCCACACTCGGTCAGCTCAGCCCCACGCCAGGGCAACGGCCCGCGCTGCACATGGTCGAGGGTCAGCTTCTCCGGCTTCTCGTCGCGAACAGGCACAACTCTCCTCAGATGGCGTGGACGGTGTCGGATTCCCGGATCTGCTCGTCGTCCATCAGGAAACTCCCGGCGGCGGGTCGGAGTTCTTCCCGGCCATGAACGTCCACGCCCAGTTCTGGGTGTAGTAGCAAGTACCGACCGGGCAGTGCCAGCCGGCGGCGGTGGCGACCAGGCTGATCCCGCCGACGTGTGCTCCCTTCGCGCCCTGCCCGCAGGTGAAGGGGTGGAACTCGCCTTCCTTCTGGTAGAGATTCAGGGCGTCGACGGTCTCGTCGTTCCACGGCGGATAGATCTTGTTGGGACTCCGGTCCTCGGCGTCGGCATTCACCGTCGGTGGCACTGTCACCCTCCGATCCGTTCGTACTCCCGGCGGCGCGGCGCCGGCGGGCGTGCATCGGCCTGATCTCCCGGCAGGGCGTAGTCGCTCAGGCGCGCCTGCGGGTTCAACCACATCAGCAGCGAGCACAGGGCGTCGACGTGCAGCCCGAGCCCGTCGTTGAGCCGGGTGAACATGCTCGGGCCGACGTTGATGGCCCGGGCCACCTCCCGGTAGCTCATCTCGTCGGGCGCGCCGGCCCGGCGGGCCCGGTCCACCTCCCGGGCCAGCTTCGCGGTGTCCAACCGGTAGGTACTCATCGCGGCCTCCTGACAACACCTTGCTCGGCCTGCAGCAGCTCGGCAACCGGCGTTGCGCAGACCTCGCCGTCGATGATCTGTGCGGTGCAGCAGCTGTCACACTGATGCTCGCGCAGTTCCTCGTGCAGACGGACCTGCTGATCGTCGGGATCGGGGTGCTCCTGGCCGTGCGAGCAGCGGCGGGTCAGGAACCCGCGGGTGTCCCAGCGCATCGGCGAACGGACGAGCGGGTGATCGCTGGGCCAGTGGATCGGGCACGGCGGCCGGCAGTTGACCGGTGAGTGGACCCGCAGGATCTCGCCGTCATCGTCATCCTCGCCGGGCACCCACACCGCGTCGACGCGCTCCACCGCATGCTCCTCGACGGTGGGTAGCCAGCCGTCGTGCAGCCAGGTGCGGTACTCCGCCCAGGTCAGACCCAGATAGACGTGCAGGCTGACCGGAGCATTGCCCAGGTGCCACGCGTCGATGTAGTCGTGGATCTCCCCCGCAGTCACCTCGCCGGCGTGATAGAGGCTCAGGAAACGGTACGGCCGCAGCTCGGCGCTCACAGCGCGCTCGAAATCTTCCAGCGATCCCTGCCGGAGCGCAGGAAGATCTCCTCGATCACCGTCACCCGCAGCCGCAGGATCGCACCCTGGCCGACCGCCTGCTCCTCGCGCGGGCCGGGAACCTGCTCACCGAGCCGGAACCGATCGGTCATGTCCTGCTCGGTCGCACCGATGCAGGACGGCTGCGAGGCACCGAGGTCGAGCCACGCCCAGTAGTCCTCGTCGGCCGGGTCGTCGGTTTCGGCCAGCATCACCCGCAGGATCCGCCGGGCGCTGCCGTCCTGGCGGGCGTACCCCAGCGGCCCGAAGTGCCGCAGCGGGTTCGGAGAGTGCTCGCTGTCGGCGGCGGCGAACATCTCCCACATTCCGAGATCACTGCTCACGGCGATGACCGCCTCTGCCTGTCTCATGCGCAAACCTCCGAGTTTTGAGACAGCTTACAACATCAAAAGCGACGCGCCGGTCGGTGTCACCCCGGCCTGCGATTAAACGAAAAACCCCTCGATAGCGTTTGCCATTATGGGGATTAAGCGGACTTCCCGGGCATGGCAATTGCCATGCCCGGGGTTTTTCGTTTAATCATCTTCCCAGCTCAAGGGTCATCCGAAAAATCAGGAAACCCCAGGATGGCAAACGCTATCGTCAAGATTCTTCAAAAACCTGCTGATGGCAAACGCCATGCAGGGGTTTTTCGTTTAATCGCGGCGTGCGGCGGCCCGGCGGGCGCGACACGGCAGCGGTAATGTCCTTGCGCCGGACGGGCCCGACCCCTACGGTGAGTGTCAAGCACGGCTGGACATGGATGAGGAGTCCCACGATGTATCGGTGGCAGGCCACGAGCAACCCGCAGCACATGCTGCCGGGCTCGGCTGCCCGCGCCTGCGGGACGATCCCCTTCGCCCGCCGTGATGAGCAGAGCAAGCCCGCGCACAGGCGGCGCACGTAAGCGCTGAAGTCCAGCGAGACGCTGACGCCGCCACCGGACCCCGGCAGGCGGCGTTTTTCGTCGGCCGACAACTGAATACGCAGGTCAAGTGGGTGTAGCTCAACCGGTAGAGCTCCGGTCTCCAAAACCGGCAGGTGCGCGTTCAATTCGTGCCACCCGCGCGTACGGTCCCCCGCCGCGGCGGGCACGGACATGGCATGACTTGAGAACTGCACAGTGGAATGGCATGAGATCGCCCCGGACGGTACGCCGGCCGGGGCACCATGGGGCCTTGGCGCAGCTGGCAGCGCGTCTCCTCGGCAGGGAGAAGGTCGCCGGTTCGACTCCGGCAGGCTCCACTTGGCGATGGTCGAGCCGTCCGGGCTTCCGTTGGGTGGCCCACAGACGGTCCACCCGGATAGCCGGGCGCCGTCAGGGCGTAAGTCGACCAGCTAAAACCTCGCGCCCGTGTAGCTCAGTTTGGGAGAGCGCTGCCCTGAAAAGGCAGAGGCCGCCGGATCGAAACCGGCCGCGGGCACGTTGCCGTCAGAAACACCAGGGGCGTGTTCCCCTGCCGGCGGCAGCTCGAATGGGCCAGCGGCAGCAGTCTGGAGTGCTCGCCGCCCTCTCAAGGCGGAGATCGCCGGTTCAAATCCGGCCTGGCCTACAACGTCCCCGGCGCCGGGGACGCCAGTCACAAGGCGATCCCGTTTGACTCGAGGTCCGAGAAAGCGATGCCAGGACGGCCGTCCTGCTCGCAGAGGATTTGACTCCCGGCCGACGCCAACCCTGTGACGCTCGCGGATGTAGCTCAATCGGCAGAGTCCCAGTCTTCCAAACTGGTTGCGCGGGTTCAATTCCCGTCGTCCGCTCTTCGCCCTGGTAGCCCAACGGTAGAGGCGCCGTACTCAACATGCGGTCCAGTGGGGGTTCGAGTCCCCCGCGGGGCTCTCCTGCCGCCGTAGTTCATGCGGTTGTAGCGCAGCTGGTAGCGCGCCGCCTTGCCAAGGCGGAGGTCACCGGTTCGATCCCGGTCAGCCGCTCTCGTCGCCGGTATCTTGATCGCATAAAGGAGGTGAACCCGGTGAGTGATGTTCTGGTCGTCAACGCCGACCTCGGACCCCTGCACCGCGTGAGCCTGCGCCACGCCATCAGGATGCTGGTCCGCCAGGTCGCCGAGCTGCACGAGTTCGAGAGCGACAAGCTCATCGGCGTCTTCCCGAAGCCGAAGGTCGTGCGGCTGATCAAGTACGTGTACACGAAGTGGCGGCACACCGCCGGCCCCACCTGGTCCCGCAAGGGCGTCATGGTGCGCGACGGCAGGATCTGCGGCTACTGCCGCGGCGCGGCCACCACGGTCGACCACATCCAGCCCCGCTCCCGCGGCGGCCGCAACAGCTGGAAGAACACCGTCGCCTCATGCGACCGGTGCAACCAGCACAAGGCCGACCGGACGCCGGCCGAAGCCGGCATGGTGCTGCTCGTCAAGCCGGCCGCACCGACGTGGGCCTCGCTGGCCCGCTGAATCACCCAGGTCGCCCGTAGCGCTGCGGGCGCGCCTGGCACCTGCCTCGCGGCGCTCGATACAGGAACGTCGCGAGGCCGATCCCCGATGGTCTAGCTGGCAGGACGGCGGAGTCTGGTTCCGCAGGGCTGGGTTCGAATCCTGGTCGGGGAGCGCTGACCCTGCGCTGACATGCTGCCAGCCCGCGAGAGCCGGGCCGGGGTCCACAAACGTGCCGAGGTAGCTCAGCGGCCCAGAGCACCTCCGCCTCTTGCTCGCTGCGCGGTCCCGGCCGGACGCGCTGAGCCCGGGTGTACAACCGGTGAGGTTCTCAGGAGGAGGTCGCCGGTTCGAATCCGGCCCCGGCCACCAACATGCCGATGTAGCTCACCTGGTAGAGCAGCCGCCTCGTAAGCGGCAGGTAGGGCGTTCAAGTCGCCCCTTCGGCTCGGTTCTCGGTCCGGGAGCGTGGCCCGGCGTCGCAGAGCGCAGACGGTCCCCGACCGCTAGCGCGAACTTTGGGAAGAGGCAGCACGCGGCCGATCTGGTACGCCTGACCCTCGCCGAGAACCGCACGCGTCTGTGGTGGAAGCAGGAGGTAGACACGCTGGTCTCAGGAACCAGTGCGGGGTGACCCGCGTGGGAGTTCGACTCTCCCCAGGCGCACGAATGCCCCGCCGTGGGGCCGGCCCTACTCGACACCTGGCGAGGTGCGGCGTGGGTGAAACCGCGGAACCCGGCAACGACGCGACGCACGCGGCGACCGGGATCGGGAGAGGGCGGGTGAGGACCCGCGCCGTGCGCAACACGGAAACGTCGGTTCGACTCCGGCCTCCCGACCATGGGGGTATAGCTCAGTCCGGCAGAGCGCCCGCTCCGCAAGCGGGAAGCCGGCGGTTCAAATCCGCCTTCCTCCACCATGTCGCCGCAGAGCAGATGGAGTGCTCGCTTCCCTGTCAAGGAAGAGATCGCGGGTTCGAGTCCCGTCGGTGACGCTCTGGAAGGATCGCCTAGTCTGGTCAATGGCGCCGGTTTGCTAAACCGGAGAGGTAAAACTCGCGTGGGTTCGAATCCCGCTCCTTCCGCATGTCGTCGTAGCTCAGTCGGTCAGAGCGCAGAGCTGATAACTCTGAGGTCAGTGGTTCGACCCCACTCGACGACACAGCCTGAGGGTAGGCTCCCGTCTCATGGCCCCCTTCCCGACCATCGACTTCATCCTGCTTCTCGGAACTTCGCCGGTAGGCATCTGGTGGGGCGGCTACATGATCGGCATGCTTGTCAAGGAATGGGCCCGGCGGGCGGGACCACCGAGGCTGGGAACGTTTTGAACTTGCCCGTGTAGCTCAATGGATAGAGCGCCGGATTACGGATCCGGATGTTAGGGGTTCGAGTCCCCTCAGGGGCGCAGTACCACGAGTGAGAAGCGCACGCCCGGACAAATGGGACCGGAAGTCCGGGAATAGCGCCCCGGGTGGGAAGTCAGCGGGTTGCGACACGCCCGGGTATTAGCGCAGCTTGGTAGCGCGCTCGCTTCGGGAGCGAGAGGTCGCCGGTTCAAATCCGGCATACCCGACTCATGGAGGGTTCCGCGGGGATGGCCTGCGCCCGGTCTTGAAAACCGGTGGGGTCGCGTAAGCGGCGGGGGTTCGACTCCTCAACTCTCCGCCAACCGCCGTTAGCTCAGTCTGGTCGGAGCTGCGCACTCTTAATGCGAGGGTCGGGGGTTCGAATCCCTCACGGCGGACGTATCATCGCAGGTCATGACCGATGACGCTCAAGCCGTACTCAGGAGCCAGGATTGGGCCGGCGCGGAAGTAGTCTACGACCGCCCCAGCATCAAGGTGGTGCACTCCGTGAGGCTTCCCGCCGAATGGTCCGAGGCCCTGGAGGCCGAGGCGGTCCGACAGGGGACAACCCCCTCCGAGCTCAGTCGGGCCTACATTATCGCCGGTCTCACACGCGTCAAAGACGTGTCCTCGTAGCTCAATCGGATAGAGCAGCGGTTTCCTAAACCGCAGGCTGGCGGTTCGAGTCCGCCCGGGGACACTATGGGCCGCTAGCTCAATGGATAGAGCTGCGGACTTTTAATCCGTAGGTTCTGGGTTCGAGCCCCAGGCGGCCCACCAGGTCCGGGTAGCTCAGTGGAAGAGCGTCCGCTCGACAAGCGGAAGGCCGGGGGTTCGATACCCCTCCCTAGACACGTATTCATGGGGTCGTGGACGAATGCAGAGTCGACCGGGCTTTCAACCCGGGAATTGCGGGTTCAAGTCCCGTCGGCCCTACAGCTTACTTTCCCTCGTGGCTTAATTGGGTAGAGCACTGGATTGTTAATCCGGGAGGTGCTGGTTCGAGTCCAGCCGGGGGAGCGCATCCGAAATCAGGAGGCTTGAAAAAGTGACCGGATACGGCAGTTACCGGAAACCGGTGGTGACGCCGTGGGAGGCCCGGATCGTCGGGCTGGTCGCCGCCGGGCTGCGTGACGAGGACATCGCCGCGCAGCTCGAGACGACGGTGCGCACCGTCAGCACGCAGATCGCCAGGATCAAGGCCAAGGTCGGCGCGCTGAACCGCGCCAACCTGGTGAAGGTCGCCTACGAGATTGGGATCTTGGACCTCGCGGATTCCGCGTCCTTGCCCGTATAGCTCATCGGGAGAGCGCCGCTTTCACACAGCGGAGGCACCGGGTTCGATCCCCGGTTCGGGCACTGTGGCTGTAGCTCAGCTGGTAGAGCGCCGGTTTGTGGTACCGGTCGTCGCGGGTTCAAGTCCCGCCAGTCACCCCATGCCTCTCGTGGACGGGTGGTCGTCCAGCGGCCTGTAAAGCCGCCGCGCTGCGCGCATGCCTGGTTCAAGTCCGGGGAGGGGCACGCCTACGAGGTCACGGAGGCCGCGATGTGCAGGTACATGTTCGACCGGTATCGGGATCACTGGGCTTGTCTGCTCTGCCGGCGTTCGGTGAAGGACTACCTCCCGCAGGATTGCCGCCGGTGTCGGCAGCCGATGATCCGGATGGGTCGGGATTTCCACGCGCCGCGACACGCCGATCTGGCGCAGTGGCGCAAGCTGGAGATACTGGCAGCTGCGGGCCTGTTGTTCTTCTCCTGCGGATGCTCCGGCCCCGGCCAGCGCCCGCGGACCTTGGCGGATGCGAAGTCGCAGTTCGGCCGGCGGCGTTCGGCGCGCCGGCGGTATGCCGAGCGGCCGCACGACCGTGGCCGGCGGCAGTTGTTGCCCTTGTAGCTCAGTGGATAGAGCGTCCGCCTCCGGAGCGGAAGGTCAGGGGTTCGATCCCCCTTGAGGGCGCGCATGGCCTCGGCTCGTCGCTGGTGCGGCGCCTCGCCTGCAAAGCGGGTGGTAGCGGTTCGAGTCCGCCCGAGGCTTCTTTCGAGTTGCGTGCCGTTCCGCTGTGTGTGCTCGGCGGCCGGGAGCACCGGCGCTCAGCGCCTTTCATACGGGCGCCTGGCCCGGTTCGAGACCGGGGGCCGCTACCGAGCGATAAGGCGATCCGGCCGGGATACCCTATCCCGGCCGGATCTGATCTTTCATGCCCGCGCTTGCGGGAGTGGGGGGGGGTTATGGCAGGCGCCAACCCAGCAGCGCCAGGCCATTGTGAGACCGGAAGATGTCCGGGTCAGCCTCGAACTCGCCCCTGAACATCTCGTACGCCCGATAACGGCGCGGGGCGATCGTTCCGCTGACCGCCCCCACGATGTTGTCTGCATCACAGGTCTGCACAGTAAAGATGTGACGCTCGTCAGCCAGCATCGTGTCGATGTCGGCCTGGCTTACCGGTCGATGCTGGTGAATGAAGCTTTCACGGTGCCGCTGGTAGACCTCGCTGATGGCCTGCATACTGACACAGGCAGCTGCATGCAGTGCCTGCAGCTGCGCCTCGTTGACCTGGCGTACGCTCTCCGGGCTGCGACGAGTCACGGCCTCCAGCCAGCTGCCGTACGGTTCCGGCTCGGTCACCAGTGGGCCGTCGAAAACGGTGATGCGCTCGCAACCCAGGCCGAGCATCAGCTTGAAGGAGTAGGCGTGCACGTCGACCGCACCGGGTTGACGGTCCAGGATCTCATCGATCTCGTCGATGGCACCGGTAGCGAGCAGGCCCCGGCGATGCAGGAAGTAGCCCAGCGCGATCAATTCGCAGTCGGCGCTAAAAGCCATCCGGAAATCGTGCTTGATCTCTGTCATCAGGTTCCTCTTGTCTCTCACGCCCGCGGCGGCGGGACTTTGGTCTATATAGCAGCGTAAATGATTAGGCGAGCCGGCCGGGATACCCTTCCCGGCCGGCTCTTAAAGTGATCACGGTATGTGAGTTGGCCCGTCTCGAGCGCCCGTACGTTTAAAGTCGCAGGTCAGCTTGAGGTCCGCAGGGTTTGCCATTAACCTATCCGGCCATGTTTGGAGGCCGGAGCTGGACTCGAACCAGCATCGTGCGGGGTTGCCTGGACTGGTAGACCGGGTCGCCGGGGCCCTTCGTGTTGAGTTTTGAGCGCGAGCTTGAGTCTTAAGACGCGCCCCGCCGCCTCTGCCATTGGGCTACCCCGGCAGGTGGAGCCGGGGGCAGGGATCGAACCTGCACTGTGTCACGGGGTGTGCTTTCAGGCTGATCTTGATATTCAGTTTTGTGCTCGCCCGCCGCACGTCATGCGCGGCGGGACATCTGGGGACCCTACCGCAGGTCGGTAAGCAGGTAACCGAGCAGGGCGGCGCCGGGCTTCGGGTCGATCACCTCGGTCATGTTGGCGCGCTCGCGGGCGAACTTCACGGCGTCGGACAACTTGGTCAGCCGCTCGATCAGCCTGTCGACCTGGTCGGCCTGCATGGCGCCGGAGAACTTCGTGGTCCGCCAGTAGCCGACGATGACGTCCTCGGTGTACATCTGCACCTGGGCGGCGTGCTTGTCGGTGGCCGCGGCCAGGACATGGTTGCGGGGGACCTTCGTGGTGCGGGTCGTCTTGACCGGCTCGGCCGCCCAGGCGCCGGCGGCCTCGTTCCAGGTCCAGGTCTCGGAGGGGTCGAGCACCGGCAACTTGCGCACGATGGTCTCGACGTCCTCGAGCTGCTTGGCCAGGAACAGCAGGTAGGTGGCCGGCACGTCCCGGGCGAGGGCCTCGCCGTCGACGACGATGTCGGCCTTGGCGATCTGGTTCGTCCAGTCCATCGCCGCGGTCACGTCGAACAGCCTGGCGAGCTTCGTGCAGATCTGGCGCAGGATGTCGGCGGCGACCAGCTGCACGCGGGTGGACTCGCTGGGCAGGTCGGGTTCCGCGTCGTTGATCTTCTCGTAGGTGCGGGCGATCCCGGACAATCGCGGCGCCTTGACAACCTCACGGTGCAGTTCGGTGACGCCACGCCGGGTGTCTTCGCGAACGCCGTCACGGACGGCGAGAATCTGGTTCAGTGCAGTGGTGGGTGAGGCCATGCGAGCCGATACTCCTGATCTTCAGTTTGAGAAAGCCGGGCCAGCCTACCGGCCGCCACCGGCGCGAGCGCGCGATTTTGGAGGCGGTGTCACCCGCTCGGCGCGTAGCCTTCCCGGCCATGGGGATGCAAGCCGGGCGCGCGCAGCGCTGGCACGACACCGACCACGGCCAGGACCGGGGTAAGCCGCTACGGCCGAACCGGTTCCGGATACCGGTGGTGGATGCCGGGTCGCCGCCGGTCTCCAGCTGCTGGTGTTGCTGCGAGATCTGCAACCCAGCCTGGAATCCCGAAGGGCGGAACAACCCGTTCTGGCGCCGGGCTCAGGCGGCGATGCCGGTATCCTGAGGCGCGGCTAGGCCGCGGTGTCCAGTCAGTGATGTAGCGCAGGAAACAGAACAACCCGGGGTCCACCAGCAACCCGGGTTGTTCTGTTTCCCTGGAGCCGGTCACCGCTCCAAAGGTAGGATGCGGGCGTTTGCGCAGGTCAGCGATGCAGGTCGTCGAACGCGTCAAAGCTGGTCGTCTCGATGCCCAGGCCCTTGATCCGGGCGTTAAGCAGCGCAACCACCCCCTCGATCGACTTTTCAATAATGCCGTTGTGCCAGGCGCTGATAAGCGCGTCGCGTTCCTGACGCATCACGAGCGCGTACTGCTCCGGAGTTACACCCACTCTTGCAACCAGGTTCATGGTCACTCCTCTTGGTTAGATCGGGCTGACCAGCGGTTCGAGCTCATCCATCAGGGCAACCAGCCGGCCGCGGAGCTGGTCACCGCCCCAGAGGTAAGCCACCTGCAGCCGGTCGGCCTCGCCGTACATGGACAGGTCGTAGAAGAGGTAGCCGGCGAGGTCAGGCTGCCCGGTGGCGACGGCATTGAGGACCAGGCTCCAGATGGCCGGTTGATCGCCGGTCGAGTCCAGGCCGAAAGCGGCGCTCATCGGGTGGGCCGCCCGTCGCAGACGAGAATGCCGTCGCGCACCTCGCAGGGGATCAGTGTTTCGGCGGGCGCCGGGGCGTTCGCGCGGGCATGGTCGGCGGCGAGCGACTGGTGGATGCAGATGCCGGTGATGATCGCTGCGGCACCGGCGGCGCCCTTGGCGAAGTGCGCGATGTTCTCCGCGGCGCTCATCGACGGGGGCCCTCAACGACCTTGGACGCGAGGTAGTCGAGGCCGAGGTCGAACACGTACTGCTCGCGGCCGCCGACCGTCTCAGCCTCGAGGCGGCCTCTGTCATCGGCGTCCGTGACGGCGCGCAGGAGGATGGCCCGGCCAGCGTCGTCACCGACGGACTCGCGGAACAGGTCGCCGGTGCGCAGCGTCGAGAGGAAGACGAACCGGGTCTGCACCATGCCCTGGTCGGTCATGGTGTTGGCGTACGGGGAGGCGCTGACCCGCATGGAGCCGATTCGGTTGCCGCTGCGGGTAAGGACCGGCGCCCAGAAACTCAGATGAGGGTCGCCATCGGCCTCGGCCTGGGCCACGTTGTGGAGAGTGAAGGTGGGCACGACGATGGTCCAGTCAGCGCGCTGGTCGGCGATCCCCCGAATGTGATCTACCGGCTCGCGGAAGACGGGGTCGTCGGTGAGGACGACGGCGTACTCGCCGTCGCGGTTGCGTGAGCGGACCGTGCGGCCCTGCTCGAGGGCGTCACGGACGGGCTCGTCGAGCCCGAGGCAGGATCGGCTGAGAACCTCGGTCATGTCGGGCACAGTATTCTCCTTCATTGATCATGCCCGCGCGCGGCGGGTCTTGGGCCAGATTACTGGCCTCGTACGGGTAAACCGGCAGGGCGCTCAAAACCGGGTTCCTACTTATCGCCGTGGACACCGAGGAGCATCAGGTGCATGTCCTGGCCGTCCAGGTTGACCGCGGCGTCACGCTCAGCGTCACTCATGCCGTACTGGTCGTCCGACAGGACGATCAGGCCGACCTTATGCATCTCTACCAGCACCTGGTCGAGATGGGCCGGCCAGCCCATCTCTTCGCGCAAATGCCAGACCCGCACGGTTGCACCTGGCCGTTTGGTTATCCGGTCGTACGCGTCGAGAACCTGGCCTCGGGTAATCATGGGCTACTCCTGTCATGGTTCATGCCCGCGGCTGCGGGACTTGGTCAGGCTGGACTACTTCGGGAACATCAGGACGGTGCGACTCTCCGAGTCAACCTCGCAGCGGTACTCCGGTACGGCCGGAGCGTTCGGGCCGAATTCGCGCCAGGCAACCTTGCTCGCCCCAGCCAGTTCCGGGAGGCGAGTCGGAGGCACGATATCGACGTTGTCCCAGACGACGACGGTGCCGGCACCCATGGAGCCCATGTGGGATGCCGCGCTGATGTCGGCGGTCATCTGCAGGTTCGGGTTGTCTTCCGACGGCCACCCCTCCTGGTGCTTGACCAACTTGTGGTCGGCGTCGTAGAAGGCGACCCGATAGACGGTCTTCGTCTCGGCCGGCATGGGTGCGTAGGTCACCGGGTTGATCCGGCCGGCGGGCAGGTGTTGCTGAGTCATCGTTTTCCCTTTCGATTTCGATCTTTCATGCCCGCGGAGGCGGGGCTTGGTCGTGCAGCAGCGTAGCAGTCTGGTGCGACTCAGTGGCGGCGCCACTGCAGCAGCTCGCCGATCACCCCGACGGTGATGAGGAGGACGCAGAGCGCGCCGGTCGGCGTAATGCGAACCTCGACTGGCGGCATCACAGCGAAGATCAGGTCATGGATAGGTGTCCAGTACGGCATGACGGCAGCGTACGCCGAGCCCTGTAAGACCCGCCTAGACGAGCCGCATAATTCCGGTTATGCACGTGGTAGAGTGCTTTTTGCCGTCAGCCGACGGCTGATCAACGAAAGGAACCAAACCGTCATGAAGACCGACTGGGCCATCCAGATCGTCATCCGTCACCCCGAACGTGACGAACTCATCGCGCTTCGGGACAAGCTGGAAGTGTCGGCTATGGACGCGCGGCTGAACAAGCTCGACCTGCGCTTCGACAAGCGCTGGGAGCTGACGATCTCGATCGACTCGCCGAAGGAGTTCGCGACGATCTCCGAGCGCATCACCGAGATCCAGAAGCAGGGCTGATCATGTCCCAGAGCGTGGCCGAGTCCCGAATTCTGTGGGCCGCCGGTATCGACGGCGAAGTTCAGCTGGCCGACGGCGACGACCTGCGGGACCCGACTAAGGGATTCACTCGCGAGTCAGCCAAGGCGAAGGCGGCGCAGCTACGGTCTTCCGGTGAGCGCGACATCGAGATCCTGATTCGCCGAGTCGACTTCGACGAGAACGGCCGGGCGATCCGGTACGGCAGCTGGACCGAGGCCGGAAAGATCGTGACCTGGTCCGAAGCACTCAGCGAGATCGACAGCCTCTGGATCGAGGAGGAGCGCTGATCATGCCGTTCGTCGTCGCGGTCGAGACGAGCAGAAACGGAAAGGCGGTAGTGATGCGGCTTTCCGGGGTCCCCGACTGGTTGCGCGACCAGGTCGAGGACAACATTCGCGGGTTCGACGAGGGCGATATGCCCTTGGAGGGGCGGCTGAGGTTCCGCGCAAATGACGGCAGTTTGTCGGCGCTGCGCTGGGCCGACGTCAAGAAAATTTGGATCGAGGAGCGATGACTGACAAGGAGCTGACTCAGGCCCTGCGGCGCCTGCTGCGGCGCAGCTTCCAGGAAGGCCAACAATGCTCCGAGGTCGTCGACGGCGATCTCCTCGTCAAGGCGTACGCCGGCGGCGTCTTCAACATCGGCGCTCGCGGTCGCGAACTGGCCCGTGAGGATGTCGACGCCGTCCGGGAAGCGCTAGCCGAGCTGGGCTACGTGGAGGTCAGGTCCTGGGTGGCCATGCAGGGTGTTTCCTGGCTCTCGCCGGGCCTTCCCGCCGGCGTCTCCTTCGAGGTCCGACCCCAGTGATGAGCGACCGGGAGTTCGGCGAGGCAATCACCGCGCTTCACCTGAAGGCCGGCGCACCCAGCAGTAGGGCTGTCGCGAGCCGCATCGGACAAGTCAGTCACGACACGGTCAACCGCACTGTCAAGGGGAGGACCATCCCGTCGTGGCCGATCGCCGCCAAGATTGTCTTGGCGCTCGGCGGAGACCTTGACGAGTTTCGCGCCTTGTGGATATCAGCTCGGGAAAAGGCCAGCAAGCTCGGCCAGGAGTTGAATCGGGATGACTCCTGGATCTCGATCCCGGCCGAGAATCTTGCTGTCGGAAACGAGACGATTGTTGACGGCGGGTGGGAATTGATTACTGGTACCGGAACGGACTCCTCCGGCCATGTACATGTCTACCTAGGCAGGATTGAGCTGATTTTCGTCCCCGGCTCCTTCGTAATAATTCGCGCAGCCGAGGAGATTTGATGATGAGCGACCGGGAGTTCGACGAGGCGATCGCGGAAATCGACAAGGCGATCAGCAGCGGGAAGATCCAGCTCAAGTTCTGGGTCTGTCCGGTCAAGCACCCGTGGGACCGCTTCCCCGCTGCCGGCACTGTCGAGTGGGACGGCGACGTCGCGCAGTGCCTGTGGCGCGGCTGTTTCCGCCGCTCCGACGACTCGGTGCCACGCGGCTGGTGCTGCTGCGAAGAGTACGACTGTCGCGGCGAGTGCTGCGGCGGCCAGTGTTCCTGCAGCCAGATCGAGGAGTGATGATGTTCACGGAAATGTTACTGCTTCACCCCGACGCCGAGGTTCCCTCGCGGTTCGCACATATCGAATCGCGAAGGAGGCTCGTTCAGGTCGATATGACCCCGTGCCCGTGCGGGGTGCCGTTTCGTGGGCACGACTGGGTACTGACCGTCAAGGGCGAGATCACGGTGTTGGCCTGCTCGCGGGAGCGCCAGCCTGAGCGGTGGAGCATGCCCGATCCACCCGGCGCGCATATCCGGTCCGTTCGGACTAAGGACGGCCGCGAGTGGCGTTCGATGACCGCAGACAACTCCATGTGGAGCGATGGATATGGCGGCGAGGCGCACTGGGACTGGCTGGTCTACAACCGCGGGCCGCTTGTCGAGGAAGGCTCATGACCGCCGGGGAGCCGCTCTTCAAGTCCGCGCATTCCTGCCGGGTCTGCAACTACTGGTGCGAGGGCGACTTCAGGCTGCTCAGGAAGCAGGTGCTGCGTGAAATGGCGCGCGGCTGCTGCGACCCGTGCTGGGAGCTGATCGAGGCCGAGTCGCCGGTGGTCGGCACCTGCCTTGATCACTTCGGCGTACACGTCCGCAATACCTACGTCTACGCCGATGGCGACCCGACGTGCCGGCAGTTTCGTCGGATCCCGCTGTTCGAGCACGGCTGCTCGCAGGTCGGCAACGCGTTCGGCGCCTACAACTGCTTCTGTGGTGAGCCCTGGCTGGACAGGGGATGCATGGCCGGCGGGCTCACGATCGAACAGCTCGAACCGTTGTTCACAGCAGCCAAGGAGAAACGGTGGACACAACGAACGCGCGCATCGTGATGGCCGGCCGGCGCGATGCCAGCGCCTACAACCGGCCGGACGTCTACGCGCCGAAGAAGGTACACGTCGCCGGGGACGACCAGCGCGCGGCGTGCGACAACGACATCATCCTGCAGGAGCGGCTGGTCGAGGCCGAGCGCATCCCGCCCGCGGTGCGCTGCCGCCGGCCGGGCTGCGCGAATCGCTGGCCGGAGGTGACACCGTGATCGACCTTGATGACGTCAGCGGCTGCCCGCTCGACTCGAGCTGCATCTGCTGCCGGGGGACCGCCAAGCAGGGCCTGAGGGTGTGCACGGTCGGTTCGCCGGTCGGCGTCTTCTGCGTAACCATGTGCTCGGCCTGCATCGAGTCGGACGAGCTGCCTAACTTCGCGGTGGTCAGCGCGGTGCGCGCCGTGCTGGAGCACTGCAGCCACCTGGGTATCGACGCCGACCAGATGGCCGCGGCTCAGATGACGGCGGCGATGCGCCAGGAGAGAGGTTGGCCCACACCGCTGAGAGGTGCTTGTGATGACTGAGGTCCCCGAGTCGCGAGAGGTCTACGAGCACGGCGATCGCGAGTTCGATTGGCTCGACGAGGAGTACAGCCGGTGGGAAATCTTCCTGGCGGGGATGCTGGCCGGCGTCACGCTGATGTTCCTGCTGGAGGTGCTGTCGTGACCGAGATCGAGATGCTCGAGCCCGTCGAGGGTGAGCTCGTCGAGCACGATCCGCTGGTGGAGTTCACCGAGCGGTGGCTGCTCAACCGCCGCTTCGCGGCGAACACCCGCGAGGCGTACCGGCGCGACGTCAACCAGTGGCTGGCCTGGTGCGCCGAACGCGGCGTGGATCCGCTGCGGGCCGGCTGGCCGGACGTCAACGACTGGGGCCGGGCGCTGGAGGCGCCGGATTCAGGGCGGCCGGCGTCGGCCAGCACGGTGTCGCGGAAGATGTCGGCGGTCTCCAGCTGGTACGCGTTCCTGGTGAAGCTGGCCGCGGTGCCGGCGAACCCGGCGGCGGCCGCGGACCGGCCGAAGGTGGACCGGGACTTCTCCCCCACCGTGTCGTTCACGCACGAGGAGGCCGCGGCGATGCTCGCGGCGGCCCGCGAGCGGGACCGCTGGATCGGGCCGGTGGCCGAGCCGCTGGCGACGTGGCTGGTGGAGCTGGGCACGCGGGCCAGCGAGACCACGAAGGTCACGGTGGAGGATCTGGGCTGGGACCGCGGCTACCGGATCGTGCGGATGCGAGCAATGAAGGGTGGCCGGGACCGGATCCGGGTCATCCCGCCGCCACTGGTGCCGCTGATCGAGCGGTATCTGCTGTGGCGGGCCGCCTGCGACGACTGCGACGTGGAGGATCTGCGCGGGCCGCTGTTCGTCACCGAGGAGGGTTTCACGATGGACCGGCACGATGTCTACCGGTTTGTGCGCCGGCTCGCGCACAAGGCAGGACTGCCGAACGCCAACAAGATCACGCCGCACAGCTTCCGGCACGCCTGGAACGGGATGGCGCGCCGGCGCGGCGCGCAGCTGGAGGACCGGCAGTGGGCAATGGGCCACAAGGACCCGCGAACCACCCGGCGCTACGACCAGAACGACTCGGCCTTGGAAAGCGACCCGTCGCTGCTGGTCGCAGCCGCGGTAGCACAGCCGAGCGCGTTCGACCGTAGTTGACCGAACGGATGTTATCGACCCAGGAAGGTCATCCAGTGAACCCCGAGGACTGCGTTTTCTGTGCGATTGTGCAAGGCCGGGCACCGGCGGCCGTGATCCGGGAGTGGGGCGACACCGTTGCGATCAGGCCACGTGGAGGCGTCAACCCTGGCCACATACTAGTCATCCCGCGCACCCACGTGGCCGACGTTGGCGAGCGTCCCGAGGTGTCCGCCCAGACAATGGCCCGCGCCGCCGAGCTAGTAGCGGAGATGCCCGCGGCGAACGTCATCACCTCCAAGGGTGCCGAAGCCACCCAGAGTGTTTTCCACCTTCACCTCCACGTCGTCCCCCGCCGCGCCGCCGATGGCCTGCGCCTCCCCTGGACCCCGCAGCAGCTCGCCGGGGGTGCGGCGTGACCGTCACCGTTGTCTGGGCTCGCGAGCCCATCCCCGCCGGGCCGTCCGTGTTCCTCGCAGGACCGACTCCCCGCGCGGAGACAATGCCGTCCTGGCGTGCCGGAGCTATCGCCACGATCGCCACGGCCTGGACCAGGGTGGAGCCACTCGCCGTGCTGACCCCGGAGTCGCGGGGCGGCAAGCGGGCCGCGGAGTATCACGACCAGGTCGACTGGGAAACCGCTGGCCTCGACCGTGCCTGGGCGATTCTATTCTGGATACCCCGCGACATTGCCACGCTGCCCGGCTTCACCACCAACGTCGAGTTCGGGCTGTATGTGCGATCCGGAAAGGTCGTTCTCGGTTGCCCGGCGGATTGCCCGAATCCGGAGCGCAACCGGTACCTGATCTGGGTCGCCAAGCGGCACGGGGCACCCGTGTGTGACACGCTCGTGGCTACGGTCGAACACGCCCTCGCGCTGATCCGTGCCGAGTTGAAGTAATCAACCAGGAGGAGAACATGGGCCAGGCAATCGTGCGGGCATCGCGAGACCGAGACGATCTTTACCTTGTATGGTCGTCAATCGTTGACGCCCCCGTGGCCGGCGGCGATTCGCGCCTGCATGGTGGAGTACGCCAAGCAGGTATGGCAGCTGGATGCCGAGGCCGACGAGAACGGATCCTCCGATCGTGCGATGGCCTTCGGCTGGTGGGACGACGAGGCGCTGCTCGTCATGGCGGGATCGCCTTCCGACGGCTGGTACCACATCCGGCGCGAACGTCTTGTGGAGTACGCCGAGGCCCTGCTGCGCAAGGATGATCAGGCTGCCGTGGCCCTGCTGGAGTGCTGGCAGCGGCATGACGGCAGCTAGGAGCTCAGCGCGAGCGGCGGTTGGATCGAAATGCCAGCGCGCCGGCGCCGGCAACGGACAAGAGTCCGAAAAGGCTGTACCAGATCCACTGCATTAGCGTGATGCCCGTCATCGCCTCAGTGTGACAGAAAGCAGGGGACCCCACCGTCGACGTGGGGTCCCCTGCTTGTGGCGGAGGCGGGATTTGAACCGCGCGACCTCTGGGTTATGAGCCCAGCGAGCACTCCGAGCTGCTCCACTCCGCACCGACCAGGATAGCGGCTGCGTACCGCGACGCTAGGCAGTCACACAATCGGGGTCGACCTGCAGTTCGCAGTCGACGGCTGAGGGGGTGGCGGTGGGAGGTGTCGCCTGCGTCGTCGGCGACGTGGTCGGCGGCTTCGTCGTCGTGGGCGCGGTGGTCGGCTTCCGCGGCATACCGGTGCTCGTCGGTGCCGTCGTGGGTTTGGTCGCCGTAGGGCTGATAGGTGCCGTCAACTGCGTGGCGCTGACGTCGACCTCGGCGACGAAACCACAACCGGTCTTTGCGGTACCGGCCAGCGTGAACGCGGCATGCACCGCCACGTTCTTCTTCGCGCCGGCACCGACGAGCACCTGATCAGCGTGCGGCAGGCGGTAGCCGGCCGGGTTGACGGCCAGTCCCCTCACCTTGCCGGTGCAGCCGGCCGGCGCCGCCTTGCGTAGGCCCCCGACCAGGGTTACCCGGTCGATTCGGGCAGCGAACGCATTCGGGTTCCGCACGCTGAACAGCAGGTCGGCGGTGCTCCCGGGGAGGAGTGCTCGGCTGAGCCGCACGTTGCCGACCTGCAGGCTGGAGTTCTGCACGGGCGCGGCGCGCAGAACTCCGCGCCCGTGCAGAACGATGGCGGCACTGGCGACCCCCGCCAGGATCACCAGTACCGCGCCGAGCGTGAACGTGAGCACCACCCAGGTGGGATACCGGCGCTTGAAGTTGCGCTGACGGCGGGCTCGCCGGCCGTCCTTGGTGGTGTAGATAGTGCTGCTCACGCCCTGCCCCTCTATCTGCGCCGCGCCCGTAGGCGGGCGATCGTTCCGAATACCACCAGTCCCAACCCCGCGGCGGCCCAGGCGGTAACGGGTAGGCCGGTTCCAGGAAGGAGCCGGCCGATCAGTTTCCCTGCTGCAGCGCGTCGACCTGGATCGGGAAGGAGACCGCACAGGTCTGCGTGGAGGCCTCGGTCAGGCCGATCGCGGACGGCACCTCGATGGCCACGTTGGTCTGGCCGGCGTCGAGGGTGACGGGCGCGGGCAGTGCGACCGCGGCGTCCAGGGCGGACAGCGGACCGTTGATCTCGGCGGTCTGGCAGGCGCCCGGGGCGGCGACGTACGCGCCGGTCCGCTTGATCGACAGCACCTTGACCTTGAACGAGTTCGGGTTGCTGATCTCGAAGCTGACCTTCGAGCTCGTGCCCGGCAGCATCGGCACCACGGTGATGTTCGCGATCGTGGGGTTCTGCACCTGGGCGGCCGCTGCGGTGGCGGTGCCCTGGGCGGTCAGGGCAATGAACGCGTAGGCCGCGCCGGCCGCGAGCACCGCGCCGGCGGTTGCGCCGACGATGGTGCGCTTGGTGAACTTCACGATTTCTCCCAGAGAAGTTGAGGGTGCGACAGGGGAACGTAAGGGCTCAACGAGGTGCATCCTGGGCCGGTACTCGTCCGAGCGGCCCCGGTCGGCCCCCGAACGCACAGCAGCCCCGGTCGGCATGGACCGGGGCTGCTGTGCGTTCGGGGGTTAGAGGCGGCGGCTACTCCCCCGGGTCGCCGGCGCGTGGCCGGCGCTTTCCGTACCGATGGCGGCAACGCAGCAGCCGGGACAACCGGCAGCGCGCGCAGCGTACGACGTGGGAGAACAGCATTTCGTCAGTGTTCCAGTCCAGCGGCAAGATCAAAACCTGGTCGGCATCATCAGCCATTCGTCCATGGAACGCCGCCCGGCCCGCCGGACGCAACTTTTCACGTATCGCGCAGCTGCTCACGCAACTGCATCAGCATCGCGCCGAGATGGTTCAGCCCGCGGCCGCCGTGTGCGGAACAGACGCAGATCCCCCAGTGGGTGTCGTGCCAGGTGGTCTGCTCGACGAGCTCCGCGGTGCCGGTATCCAGCAGCAGCCGGCGCAGTACCGGGTCGGCGAACTTCAGCGCCAACCCCTGCCGCATCACCTCGTAGCGCACCGAGTTGTCCCAGCCGGGGCGCAGTTGCACCGCGCGGCCCCGGCGCTTGGCTTCCGCGGGCGTCGTAGCCGAGGCCACATACCAGCGGCTGTTCAGGTCGATGGTCTTGTGGGCGTTGAAGAAGTGCTCGTTGGTGCGGTACTGCATGCCGGTGACCCCCGTCTCCTCGTGGACCACCACCGGGGCTGGGCACCAGCTCATCGGCGACGGATAGAAGTTGCTGAGGAAGTCGCTGGCGAAGCCGAACCGGAGGGTCTCGCCCATCTCAGGCGTCCGGTTCGAGCGCGAGCGGGGCCGAGGCCACCACTCGGCCGTTCTCGGCGACGACTTCGATGCGGATCATCTCACCGGCCTCCAGCAGGCGCACTATGATGCCGAAAGTGTCGATCACTGCGGTCAGGGCAAGTTCGTCCGGAATCGACGGCTGGCGCTTCTCCATCAGCCGGTCGACCTCGTCGACGGCGGCTTCCAGCCGGGCGCGCTGGCTCTCGTTCAGATCTTTCATGGTTTTCTGCTTCCGGTATCTCGATGCTCGCTGCGGCGAGCCGGTCAGAATCCTGTCTTCTTGATCTCTACTACGGTGCTGGCCGGGAACGCCTTCCGCTCCGTGATCCTTCCGCGGCCGGTTGCGACCTCGTACTCGACGTCGAACCAGGCGCCCGGCTGGGCCGCCAGTTTCACGGCGTCGTCGTAGTCGATGTTGGTCACCATGTAGATGCCATGGGTGCAGTCGATCTGGATCACCGGTTTCTCCTGCTCTGATCGGGGAGGCCGAGATGGCCTTCTTATGGTGCGGGGCCTTCGGGCGACGGTCAGAAGATGACCCGGTCCAGGACCGATGTGATTTCCAGGGCGAACAGACCAGGGTCGCCGACCCCGCTATCAACGAGGATCCCCTCGACCGGGCCGGTGGCGACCAGCCGCTCGAGGCCGATGCTGATCAGGAAGGACTCCATCCGGGTCGGATCCTCGGTCGGGACGTGGTGTCGGCCGAGAGCCGCGGTGACCGCGTGCACTGTGCGCGGCTCATCGGGAGCGTCGGCGTCGGCGAGACCGAGGACGACGTCGCCGACCGCCAGTTGCTCGAGGGGGATGTTGGTTTCGACGTCGAGGTAGCCCTCGATGGTGAAGGCGCGGGCGCGAAAGCTCATGTTCTTCTCCTTGTTCCTGTGATGATTCAGCGGCCGAGGCGCGGCCTGGGGAATATATTAGGGCCGCTTCCAGGCTTCACCCCGAGCCAACCGCTGGATTTGTTTACGGTCGACTCCAAACTCCTTGGCCAGCGTTCGAGCGTTGCTGTCATGCGCGCCCTCGCAGGACGGAAAGATGTACCGGCGCCTGATCTCCTCAACCTCCTCTGCGGTCAGTTTTGCTCGGCCGTGACGCTCACCATCGACCTGTCGGCCACGATCGACCTTGTCGGCCACGTTCTGCTCGTGATCTCCGAGGTATAGGCAGCCGCCCGAAGCATTCACACACGGCGGATTGTCGCAGTGATGCAGCACCCACTGTCCGTCCGAGACCGTGCCGAAGGTCAGCGTCCAAGCAAGGCGGTGCGCGCCCCAGGTCTTGCCTTCCCAGCTCACTACCCCGTAGCCCTTGTCATCCACTCTCCCCGTCCATACCCGGCATCCGGAGGCCGTCTCTTCCGTACGCGTCCAAAACTCCTGCGGATCTCGGTCGACAGGGCGATGCCCCTTTCGGTAGAGGCTCTTGCGAAGCGCGACGAATTCGCCGCACCCGCAGGCGCAACGCGGGGCTGGCTTACGCGCCCGCGGCGAGTGTCCGGGCAGATATGCGCCCGGACCGCTCACCTTGTACCCGCACGCGCAGCCACACGGCTTTGTTCTGCGAACGACCTCTACGGACTTCACTGATCTCCTTCGACTGAGGGGATCGACTTGGTCCGCCGGCGCGGTCTGGGCTTGACGACGGGGATCAGCTCCGCCGGCGTCAGAGTGATCACGTTGTCGGCGCTCACGTTGGCCAGGAAGATTTCGTGATCGCCTGCCAACGAGCCAAGCGTGATGCGCCCCCGCGCGTCGACAGCCAGCATCTTCCGGGACTTTGCCATAGGTGGACAATACCACTTCGCCCCTTAAGGGAGCCTCCCATGTGCCCAGTATGGGCAATTCCCAAGTACCCTAAATCGTAGGCACAGCGACAACCAGAACGCCCCGGCCCGGCGGCGCCGGGCACCCCCACGGGGTACCCGCCCAGGGGTCGTCAATATTTGCGAATTCAAATTCAACCACCTAAAGGTCTCGATCGCTCCACACGCTACGATCTTCAATTTTCGAATGTGGATTTATTTAAATATGCGATCTGATTTTCTTCCATGATTCTATTCACGAATATGTGCATATAATCATATCTAAGATCAGTACGCATTGATGCTGCGCTCACTCATGACATGTCGATTTGACAATGTAGCGCATGATGTGCAACGCGTGCGTGTGCGTTCCTATTATTTATTCATGTGATACATAGTTGATCTTATTTATTGTAGAACAGTAATATATAGAAGGGCTTATATAGAGGGGGCTTATAGAGGGGGCTTCCTCTGCGATCCAGTAACCGTCTCCCCGGATGAAATCGAGGATTCTCGAATTACGGAAAAACTAGTCGCTTGTCATCGGCTTATCGGTTCGTGTGGCATCGGGTAAAGGTGCTAGAAAGGGTCGGAAAATGACCGTCCATATAGGGCAAAATGATCGCTGAACGCCGATTGGTTCACCCGTAAGTGAAAGCGGGTGTGTCGATGGCGCAAGTCGCTGACCAGGGGAAACAAGAAAAATCCAGAAAATGTCTAGTCCGACTTGACGCGGTATGGGTCGGAGGCGCCTACTTGTTCTGTCGCCGAGGCAGGGCGGCAGCGGGAATCCCATCCTCCGGCTAGCGCAGCGGGGGGATGCGGAATCGGTCCCGTTCACCTGACAACACAAGAGCACGTAGCGCGGTCCCCGATCTGAACGGGGCGGCGATGCGGTCCCGATGGTTGAGGAAAGCGCCCCTCTGCGGCGTACATCCCACGGGAGACCGGTCACAGCGCTGGCTCTGGAATAAGGCGGAGGTGTCCCCTGCACGTGGGGGAGGTTCCGCCGAGGCACCCGAACGCTGTGAAGCGTACGGACGTGTGAGAGAAGGCGGAAAGTTCATCGCTGATCAGCGATCCCGTTCTCTCCTATCGATCAGTACTAGACCCATCTGAACTGACATCGATATTTCTGGCATGAGGGACAGCGTTCAGGTCCCCGCCCCCGGAACGGTCCCGCACGGGATCGGCGCTAGTAGATAGCTAGGGGACAGACAAGCGATGATCAAGCAGTGGGCGCAGGACAATCGGGCGGAGCGGGCAGAGGTAGATGATCGTAAACGTCACGGCGTGCGATGAAACGGTGCGAATCCCGACGCTGCATCTCTATATGGGCAGGCATTCATACAAGGCTCTGTGTCTAAGCTGCTCATCTCGCGGACGATCCCCCGGCCAGCAACCGGAGTCGTCACGCAGCACATTAACGCGACCGGATGCAAGGTCCGGGCATCGGTTCACGACGTGGCACGAGGGGCAGCGTTCAGGCTCCCGCCCCCGGAACGGTCCCGCAGGGATCGGCGCTAGCAGATAGCTAGGGGACACGACAAGAGTCGATGCGTAACCCAACGGTGCAGTGTATGAGCAAGGCATGAGCAAGGGTGATTGTCTGATCATCGCGATACCCCCGTCATAGACGGTCCTCGCTCCATATGATCGGACAATCGCTCTGCCTAGGTCTTGGGCAGGACAGGAGAAATTCGATGAAGGCAGCATCCATCCGCCGAGGCATGGTCATCGGCGGGCGCACAGTCGCTACGGCAACCGACGGAGTCGGCACGTTCACCGCGGTCAAATCGACGTGGTCGGCACCGGCACGGATCGTCACGTTCGCCGACGGCGGCCGGGCGCATTTCGAGCTGGGCACGGATGTCGATGCCGCCGGTTGGGCGGATCCGCTTCCGGCGGGCGGGGTCGCGTCCAAGCATGTGAAAACGCCTACGAAGGTGCGCGCTCATGACGGACGATGGAGGGGCGAGTCTGTGCGCGGCATGACCGTACGGGCGCACGACATGATCGCACGGACGAACATGTTCGACGTGGGGCGCGTCAACGGCACGGTCGGCGCGTCTCGCAACGGCGTGGGGTCGGCGCGCGACACCGGTCCGTCGTTCCCGCCGCAGGGCGCGTAAGACGGCTGTGGGTGTGATGGTCCGGCCGGAGCATGCTCCGGCCGCTGGCCACCGGCACACAGGCCGGAGAGAGACAGGGATCGACATGGTTAACGATGGACTGCTGGCCGATGCCAAGGGATCGACCGGCGCGGTGCGCGCTGACATCCTGGCCGAGCTCTTCGACCGGTTGCGCTACGGCAACACCGACGAAGAGTGCCGGGTGCCCCGCGCGGTCGCCACTACCCGCGTGCCGCTGTCTTGCGGCACCTGCGCTTACACCACCTACACCGGGTTGATCGAGGCTCGTGACGCCGAGCACCTGCGTCACGATGGCGCGCATGAGGCCGGTTGGTACGCCGAGGATGAGGCGTACACCCTGGTCCGCTCGGACCTGGACTTGATCGGGGTAATCGTCGAGCAGGTCTGATCCATCGCCGCGCATGGATGGTGCGACAGCGGCCGGCCGAATCGGCCGCTGTCGATGCCACCGATGCACGGGCATCGGAGAGGGAAAGCGAGGAATTTACATGGGTCACATCACCGATGAGCACGTGGCGGGGATCAATGACCGCATCGCGCAGGCAACGACCACCATGCGGGCGTTCGACATCTTGGGTGTCTGCACCCGCACCATGATCGACAGGTTGCTGGATCTCAACGGCGTTGATGTCACCTCGCTCAAGGGGTACGGCATCGAGGCGCGCCGGGAAAGGGTCGCTGAGGCGCACGGCTGGGACTGGAACGAGCGCGGCGACGACCGGCCCGCCGATGGGTACGGGCGGTGTGATCTGCCCGGGTTCGAGGCGCACAGCCGCCGTCCGCTGGAGTGCCGCCGGTGCGGCCGACGCAAGATCGACCACCGGGAGCTGACGATCGTGGCGCACCCGCCAACGTGGCCGGGTTACATCGACAACCGCTGATCGTGTGTGTGATGGTCCGGCCGGAGCATGCTCCGGCCGCTGGCCACCGGCGCACGGTGCGTACGGAGCGAAGGGATGACCATGGATGACCCGCGAGTGACCACTTGGGCCAACGGTTCCGGCGTCTGGCACGTTCGGGTGCCTGTTGAGTGTGTCTCGCCGCTGATCGCGGCGCGGCGCGCCCTGCGAGACGAGATCACGACGCGCGAGAACAACGCGCATCGGGACGTGTGGATGCACCCGATTCGGGTGCAGGAGCTGGACGAGCCGGGCACAATCGTCTACCGCGAGGGGCGGGTCGAGCACCGACACGACGTCGAGGACTACTCGGACGTGCAGTGAGACCGTGTGTGTGATGGTCCGGCCGGGCGCTTGCCCGGCCGGTGGCCACCGGCGCACGGTGCGTGCGGGGAAAGGCGGGTGCGCCATGGCGCACAGCTTCGGCGACAAGCCCGATCACGGCGGGCATTTCCTGTTCGGGGTTGACCAGGGCAACACGACCAACGAAGGGCGCGCGGTGATCGACTGCGATGGTAAGCGCGGGGTCGTCACTCCCGGCGCCGCGCACTGCACGTACGGCGTCACCGTGTCATGGGATGGCGGCACGCGCTACTACGCCGACACACGGTGTTTGTGGTGGGCTGACGATCCGAGCGCTCCCACCGGGAATTGAGGGATTGCCATGCGTTTCCTATGGAACCACGACAAGATCAGTTACGGGCGGGCGGTCGAGGTGGCGAACCCGGACGGCACGACGCGTACGGCCGCGCCAGTCAAGTACGACGGTCGGCTGGCCGGACACGTGGCACGGGCCGAACAGCGGGTCGACGGGTGGGGGTACCTCCTGGCCGGTGACGAGGGGAGGCAGGCGTGGACCGTCGGTTACGAGACGCGCGCCGATGCGGCCGATCATCTGCTGTCGGCCTGGTCACCGTCGGCGGCCCGGTTGTCCTGACCGTGTGTGTGATGGTTCCGGCCGGGGCATGCTCCGGCCGGGAGCCACCGGCGCACGGCCGGAGATAGAAGGGTAAAGATATGTTCCTCAACATTCTCGTCAACAACCTCGCGTCCTGGGCACGTCGGGTGCGCCGTGAGGGATGGCTGTACGGCTGGGATGCGGAAATCTGAACGGTTCCGTATGTGTGATGGTCCGGCCGGGCAGTATTCCGGCCGCTGGCCACCGGCATACGGCGCTACCGCCGACCGGAGAGAGGCAATCATGACCAGCTACGTTCTGACCGCGCCGCTGAGCATCGGCCCGCGCCTGATCCCCTCGATCGCCATCGATCCGGAACGTGCGACCGGTGGCCGTCTCAGTGCCTGGATCACCGGGTACGACGGTGACAAGGCGCGCGTGTCGTACTTCGTCGACTTCCCCGGTGGGGAGTATTACGGCAACGACGTGGCGCTGTCGCCGCGCGCCACGCGCCTCGAACCGGGCGAGACCATCCGCGAGGCGCTTGCCGTGCTGTGTGGATACCTAACCGCTGAAGCCGAGGCGTATCAGGCCACCATGGGCGCGAGCGAACCGGTCGACGGCTGGCTGTTCTCGGCCGCTGTGGCCGAGTGGGCGTACCTCAACTCCGATGAGCTGAGCATGGCCGCGCTCGACTTGCGCGGAGATGAGGGCTGACCGTGCTCGTGACGGTGCTCGCCCGGCAGGCCGGGCGGGTTGCCGCCGGAGCACGGCACGAGGCCGGGCACGGAGAGAGGTATTTCGATGCGCATCACAGGCACGACCGCGCAGGACATGAGCCGCTACGCCAACGAGATCAGCGACGGGGGGATCAGCGTCTGCAATGTCGGCGCGGACCTCGGGCACGGCGCGCGGGTCATCGACGGCGATGAGCAGCTGGTCTGGCTGGGTCAGCCGCGCGAGGCGACGGCCTACTACCTCGGGCAGATCGAGGGGTACCGCGACGTGAAGGGCCTGGGCGACGTTCCCCTGCCGTCCCACGTGCAGGAGGCCCGGGACGAAATCAACCTGGACATCGGCCGGAAGGCGTCCATCGCCAAGTGGTACGCGCGGGGCAAGAGCACCGGCGCATACCGAGGCGGCGCACGCTGATGGACGGAAGCAACCGTGTGGTAGAGGTGACGCCGCAGCTGCGCGAGGACCTGGCGACGGTGTTCGGGTGGGCGGAGGTCCACGTAGCCGACGCGTCGGCAGCGCGAGAGACCGATCGCCAGTGCTACGAGCTGATCAAGCGGGTGGCCGACGTGTTCGGTATCGGGCCGTTCGGATGATGGTGCGACCCTGGCCGGAACGGGCCAGGGTCGGTGCCACCGGCGCACGGTGCGACGGAGATAGCGGGTTACGGGCATGAGTGACGTCGAAAGCAGCAGTGACCGTTACGCCAGCATGATCGGGGAGCCGGTGGTGGTCACCTTCTCCGACGGTGGCCAGGAGGCAGGATTCCTGCGCGCATGCAGGAATCCTGCCATCGAGGTCGAGCACTGTGACATGACCGGAGGTGGCCACTTCTGGACGGCCACTTACACGCTGGTCGGCGATGATGAAACGCCACACGTCGTCTCGGTGGTCGTCTACCAATCGCAGGTTGTTCACCCGCAACAGGATGCTTTGTTCGCATGATGGTCCGGCCGGGCACACTCCCGGCCGTCGGCCACCGGCGCACAACGCGACGAGAGAGGTAGTTGAGGATGGAACTGCAGGAGCTGATCGACGGGTTCGCGAGCGCGGAGCCGATGGCCGATGTCTGGCGCCGCTATCCGGATGTCAGCGCGGACGAGGACGATGCCACCGACACGTGGGCTTGTGATCAGGCGGGAGCCCGGTTCGCCGCGTACGTCGGCGAGCGCGGCGGGGCGGCCTGCGTGGTCCGGGCGACCGAAGCCGAGCATCCGTGGGCCGACTATCACGTGTGGACACGGGTGGTGGTCGACGGCGAGCCGGTGAACGTGGATTTCACCGCACGGCAGTATCACACCCTGGACGGGGTCGGCGAGGCCGCGCTGAGCGCGACGTGGCCGCTGATGTGGCCGGGTACGGAGCCGGTGCATCCGCTGGTCGGCCGGTTCGGGGCAGTGCTGGTGGTGCGACCGCGCGGATGATGGTGCGACCGCGGCCGGCCGGATAGGTCGTGGTTGATGCCATCGGCGCACGGAGCGCCGGAGAAAGGGGTACTCGAATGCGTATTACCAAGGAGCACGTCCGCACCGTCAGCGCGTATGCACGCGCGTTGAGCAACAACTACGTGGCCGAGGCCGAGTTCGGGACCGATCTCGGGGCCGGATCTCGGATCATGGACGGTAACAGCCAGGTGGTCTGGCTGGGGCAGCCACGCGAGGCCGCCGCGTACTACATCGGCCAGGTGGACGCGTTCGCCGATGCGCGCGGGGTGATCCTGGCCGATTACCCGCCGGAGGTGGCCGAGGTGCGGTCGGAGGTGCGCGGAAGCGCGACGGTCCGAGTCGATGAGTGGTATTCGCTGGGCGTGGTCGACGGCAAAAGCCGGACCAAGCATTACTGCCCTGAGATCAAGGGTGCGGGTGTGCCCGAATCTGGCCGGTAACCCTGAGCTGATGGTCAGGTCTATCGCAAGCTGGGCGCTGACTGCTGACCGTGGGTGTGATGGTCCGGCCGGACTTCGGTCCGGCCGGTGGCCACCGGCGCACGGTGCGTACGGAGAGACGAGAAAGATCAATATGCCGAGCATGAACCGCGACGACATCGTCGACGCTATCCGCGACCGGCGGGCGTTCCTGTCCGCCAGCATGTCCGGCCGGGCCGGTGGTGGACTGGCCAGCGATCATCAGCTGAGCAATGCCGATCGGGACGGATACGAGGCCGACGTGGCGCGGCGGGAGGTCGTCTACACGGTGTACTCCTACGCCACGCCGATTGCGTGGGTACTGGTCGATGGGAGTGTCCGGCTGCCGGAAGCCCGGTACAGCAAAACCACCACCCGACAGCAGAACATCGCCCGAGAAGCGCTGGCGTAGTCCGGCGCACGAGCAGGAAGAGAGAAGATCATGGATCCTGATGCCGCCCTGGCCCGGCTGCGCGCGGCGCTTGCCGAGCTGGAACACGTGATCGCTATCGCCGATGTCACCGCGATCACGCACGTGAAGGACGCCGGTGATGAGGTGATCGAGGCGTTCGGCGACCTGGATGACTGGCTGTCTCGCGGTAGGTTCGCGCCTGCCGCCTGGACACCGCGCGGATGATGGTCCGGCCGGGTGTGAGCCCGGCCGCTGGCCACCGGCGCACGGTGCGTTCGGGAAAGGGATCGGCGACATGGCTTACGTAATCAAGGACTTCCCCGAAGGCTCGCTCGCTGCACAGATGAGCGGAGCCAGCATCGAGACCGCGCTACACACCCTTGCGGAGGTGCTCTACGCCGGGCACACGGAGGATCTGAGCCTGCGGCAGCAAGAGGTCGTGGAAGAGGTCTGTGCGCTCTGGCGGGCAGCCGTCGCCGAGGATGACGACGAGGACTGAGCCGCGCGGATGATGGTGGCGACGCCGGTCGATGGCCGGCGCCGCTCGCCACCGGCGCACGGTGCGTACGGGAAGGGAGAGTTCGGCATGGATGAGTATCACGAGACCTATGTCCGAGGCGAGATTCAGCGGGCGCTGGCCGGTCATCCGGAGCGGCACGCGCTGACTCTGAAGATCACCGGTGACGAAGCAAGCTCGAAGTGGCTCAACGTCACGGTGCCACAGGTGCGCGCCATCCGGGAGTTGATCTGCACGGACACCCCGGACCTGGAGGCGATCCGGGCGATTCTGAGCGAGGACCGCGACGAGGAACCGGCGGGATGAACTACGTCAGTAAGCCGTACCGGATCGGCTATCACATTCATCCGGTGGACAAACAAGGCCGCTACCTGCCCGAAGGCGGGATGTTCGGCGACATGGATGTCTACGCCGATACGACACCGGCCGACGGCGGCGACGAAGAACAGGCCAAGGCACTGGCCAAGGCGCGCGAGATCGCCCGGGGATTCCTGACCGACCCGCGCGCCGATGTGGTGTACATCCGGGAAAGCCACCAGGCCGGGCCGGGTACCTGCTGGACGGCTGGGCCGGGCGTCGAACGGCTGACCCGTGAAGGCCTGGGCTGAGCCGCGCGGATGATGGTGACGACGCAGGTCGATGTCCTGCGTCGTCCGCCACCGGCGCACGGTGCGCCCGGAGAGAGGATCACCCATGCGACGCACGATCTATGACGGCACCCCGACCGAGGCGCTGATCGCGGACGGCACCGACCCGTGGGTCGAGGTTGACGGACAGCCGGTGGACTGGTTCAACGGCCCGGCCCTGCTCCCGTCGCCGGTGCCGCACGGCGACTGCGACACCTGCGAGTTCTCGCCGGTGCCGGGGGCGTTGGAGGCGATGAATACTAACGAGGGAATTCAGGCCTGCGGCTCGTGCGCACTTTTTGTCAGCGACCTCGATGCGGCGCTGGCGCTGGCCCGCACCGTCGGCGGGGTCGCCGTGTTCTGGGCGGAGGCGTAGTGGGTGTGCGCGAGGTTGTCGTCTCCAAGTCGGGTCGGATACCCACTGGACGGCCGGGCCGGGCGTCGAACGGCTGACCCGTGAAGATCTGGGCAAGGCGTCCGGATGATGGTGCGGGCACAGGCCTAGGCCTGTGCCCGCACCATCGCCGTGCGAGCGCGATGGGAATCTGTGAGGGAGAGATCATGGGAAATGTCTACGTGCTGTTGAGCGACAACGAATCCGCGCTGCTGGTGGCGTGCCCGAACACCGAGGCAGCCGCGTCGCTGGGACTGGCGGCGCTGCACGGCGGCGGCGACGTGTCGGCATGGCGAGTGCCGGAGATCGCCATTGTCGAATGGGAGAAGGTCCGTAACGAGTTGCGGAAAAACAGCGACTGCGGGGACCTGGGCGACAAGTTGGACGAGGGCGGGTTCACCGTGGCCCCGCGTGAGCCGGGCCTGACCTGACCCCCCCTGCGCGTGATGGTGGCGACGCCGGTCGATGGTCGGCGTCGCTCGCCACCGGCGCATGGTGCGTTCGGGGAACAGAGAGGGATACATATGAGTTCAGCACAGCTGGCGTCGGCCGTGGATGGCATGGCCGACACCCTGATGGCCATCAGGGTGGGCAACGCCTTCTCGGCAATGACCTGCGAGGAGATCGAGAGCATCGCCGCAGTGTTCGTGATCGCCGGACGGACGGACGCCGCCGGACACGTGATCATGATGCATGGCGACGGCGACGGCGAGCCCGAGGATGTGCATCACGACATCTTCCGCGCGCTGCTGAAACCCAATGCCGGTTTCAGTCACGACGAGGATGACGAGCCGTTCCGGCTGGCTATGGCGCACGTTCGCGACCTGATCTGACCGTGGGCATGATGGTGCTCGCCCGGCGCTGGCCGGGCGGGACGCCACCGGCGCACGGTGCGTACGGAGAACGAGGAGATCGACATGAGCAAGCCGGTTATCGCGATCGTCGAGTGGAACAGCGACAGCGGGGCAGAGCCCGGTGTCTGGCTGGCCGACTCGGCCGAGCAGGCGTGCGCGGCTGCGGCCCGCTATCTGTGGCCGCTGATCGAGAGCATCAATTACATCGACGCCCAGTGGATCGAGCAGAACCCCGAGCCCGACTACGACGATGCCGAGTCCGTCAAGAAGTGGCTGTACGAGCTGAAGGAGGCCACGACGGACGCCTGGCTGAGTATCTACGAGCCGGCCGAGCCGGGCCAGGGCGTCAGCTGCGGCAACTACGAGGATCTGCGTATCTGACCAGCGGGGGTTGTCACAGCCAGCCGCTAGGCTGCTGACCGTGGGTGTGATGGTCCGGCCGGGGCGTGAGTTCCGGCCGCTGGCCACCGGCGCACGGTGCGCGGGACGAGAGAGGGAGCTGAACAAGATGACCGCATTGAACATCGTCCGGGAGGTTGCAGGCCGGACGTTCGAGTTGGAGCCCCACTGGCGCGGCGGCTGCCGTGTCGCGGAGACCACCGGCGGAGCCCGGGTGCCGCTGACCCGCGACATCGACCTACCGGACGAGGACCAGTTGACCGATGAGGTGCTGCTGGCGCTGGCCGAGCCTCGGCGGCTGCGCCTGGCCAATGTCATGGCGGCCCACAAGATCGTTTCCGGGCCTCGGCGGCTGCGCCTGGCCAATGTCATGGCGGCCCACAAGATCGTTTCCGGGCCTGACTATCCGCGCGAGGACGACTACGAGCTGCTGTACTCGGCCACGCCGGTCGGCCGGTACGTGGTGGTCAGCGGGGATGAGACCTACCGCTGGATCCACGTGGTGGACACCCGCGAGGATGCGGCGGCCAGCGTGCAGTTCGACATCATGGATCAGCGCGGCAACGAGTACCCGCGCCACCCGATCGTCATCATCGACCTGGAAACGGGGCGCGATGTCGAATTCAAGTACGACGTTGTCGTGACGCTGAGCAGCTGAGCAATCGCCGTGAGCGTGATGGTGGCCGCCGGGTTCGCCCCCGGCGGCTGGCCACCGGCGCACGGCGCGTGACCGGAGGACAGGAGGCAAGACCATGGTGGCGATATGGATGATCGAGCAGGAGCGGCACGAACGGTCGCTGACCGAGCCGTACGGGTGGATCATCACCCGGGACCGCAACTACGAGATCAACGAGGCGCATCGGGCGGCGGGCGAGGAAACGCTGAACGACGATGCCAGCGAGGTCGGCACGATCGGGCCGAGCAGCGTGCCGGACGAGATCAAGGCCCGCCTGCAGGCTGGTGAGGGTGTGCCGTTCCGGCTGGTCGACGAGGGCGACCTGGACGAGGTCAACGACAACCGCAACGGCGCAGTCCCCGAGGGCCACGAGGACTACGCGGTGACGTTCGAGGGCCGGCTGATCGACCCGAGCGGCGAGTGGGCCACGGCGCCGCTGGACGACTTCGGGATGTACCGGGCCATCGGTGTTCAGTACCGCGACGCTGACGGCCGGTGGGTGGACGCATGAGGGCCGAGATGACGGCCGCATTCAACAACTGAAACCGTGAGCGTGATGGTGCTCGCCCGGCGCTGGTCGGGCGGGTCGCCACCGGCGCATGGTGCGACGGAGGCAAGGAACGAGATCATGAACAACCCTCTGCCAGTGATCATTGAGTTGACGGCCGACAGCGACGACTATGACACCCCCGCAATGGCAGATCCGGTGCCCGCATTGCGGCACGATCGGCCAGTTCCGCGAGGTGGACATCGCGATCCGCTGGAACACCTGCGAAAACTTCACGATCGAGGACGGCCGGATCGTGTACGCGCCGTGGAGCGAGGGACAGACCGACTTCGAACACGAGCGGTACGAGTGCCAGGGGTGCAGCGGGGTGGTCACGATGGACATCGAGGACGAGAGCTGGAACTGATCGCACGGGTGATGGTGCGACACCGGCCGATGGCCGGCGTCGTCGCCACCGCCGCGCGAACGACGCGACGGAAGACGAGAGAAGAGATCATGAGTCTGAACTGGAACGCCTCCAAGTGCGCCGAGAAGGACTTCATCCTCGGCGAGGACCCGAACGGCTACCGGGTGACCCAGTGCATCATCTTCAGCCTGATGGATGTCGGCATGCGCGGCATCCTCGGCGAGGACGATGCCGCCGAGTTCGTCCGCCGGACCGCCGAGATCGCACCGGCACGCGGCGGCACGATGATGCAGCAGATGCGGGAGGGCGAGATCGTCGACCGGCCGTACACGCTGGAGGAGGCCAAGCTGCGCATCGGCCTGACCACCAACGTCTCGCCGATGACCAGGCGGCAGTTCGCCGCCAAGCTCAAGAAGGTGGCCGAGGCGGCGCAGGAGCGGGCAGCCGAGGAGTGGGCGGCCGAGGAGCTGGAATGCGAGGGGCATGAGTCGCTGGACGGCGCGCACATGAGCGAGACGGTGTTCTGTGACGGCAGCTGCCGCAAGCACGAGCGGAGGGCATCGTGAGCGCCGAGGAGATGACCAGCGACCGCGCCAGCGCGCTGCTGCGCGGCGGTGGTGAGATGGTAAGTACGGCGAACGTCTACGACCAGTGGTCACAGTGGCTGTACGAGACCTACGGTGACGGTCTGACGACCGAGCAGCTGGGCAGGGTGTACAGCCTGGCCTGGGACCACGGGCACTATGCGGGTCTGGTCGAGGTGGAGCGCTACTTCGAGGAGTTCGCCGACTTCGCGCGGGACCTGCTCGCCGCGGGCTGATGGTGGGACGCCGGGCCGATCGGCCCGGCGTCCACGCCACCGGCGCACGGTGCGTACGGAGAAGTAGGAGTGATCATGTTGCCGAAGTGCAACAGCCGGTTCGTGCAGCGCGGCGACGACGAGCAACCGTACGAATGCCCGGGGCACCTGGGCAAGTTCGGCAGCTGCGTCGACGAGGCGCTGTACACGTGGAGTCTCGACCAAACGGAGGACTCGTGCGGTGACACCGACTTCGAGGGCCACCTTACGGTGGTGATCGTCTACGCCGACGAGGTCTTCGGGCTCGGGCAGACCGACGAGGCCGACGAGCGCGAGGTGATCGTCCCGGCGGGTAACTACCTGGTCTGGACAGCCAGCACCGGGCAGGTCTCGGTCAGCAAGGTCGGCAGTGTCGGCGAGGCGCGGGAAATCTTCGAGCGCGCCCAGACTCGGCACGCCCTGTGGGGGGCCGGCTGCAACCCGGACGACCCGCAGGGTCACGAGGACTGCGGGGACTTCTGCCGCAAGCGCGAGTGGGTGAACGCATGATGTCGGCGGCAAGCAAGCTTGCCGCGCTGGTCCGGCGACGATTCCCCACGGCGGACGGGATCCGCTACGGTCACCGCAGCGGATCGGACGGTGACACCGTCCTGTGGCAGGTGCTGCGAGGCAAGCGCGCCATCTGGAGCGCTGGGCCTGGTGTGAGCACCCAGATCCCCCGCTGGGACGAGCTGAGCGAAGCGGTACGGCTGCTGGTTCAGGTCGTCCCGGCCGACGTCGAGGGAGACTGGCTGGTGCTGAAGCTGACGGCCGCCTTGGAGCAGATAGGCGAGCAGTACTGAGACCGTGGGCGTGATGGTGCTCGCCGGGTACGCCCGGCGGGACGCCACCGGCGCACGGTGCGCACGGGGAGAGGGACAGGCAATGGGTATCGAGTACGACCCGACCGAAGAGGTCGAGGACGATGATGTGATCGGCTGTCTGGACTACGACAGCCGACAGGACATCTGGATCCTGCTGTGTTCGGAGCATCAGGAACTGGAGCGCAGCCGCGACGGATCGGCCGAGGCCCACGACGCCTTGATTTACCGGTGGGTGCAGCACATGCAGGAGAAGCACCACGGCGACGGCGTCCTGTCGTTCGACGAGCGACAGATGCTTATCGAACCTCTGCGCAGGTCGTGAGCGTGATGGTGCTCGCCGGGTACGCCCGGCGGGACGCCACCGGCGCACGGTGCGCACGGAGAATAGGGAGATCATCGTGAATGAAAAACTGGGGGCTGCACTCAGCCAGTTGGCCAGGGGTGTGGTCGACGGGCATCGGGTGCTCACCGCGCAGGTGGGTAACGTCGCGATCGGCCTGGAAGTGCTGCCCGACCACGTAACCGTCCCGGGGGATTTCGACTGCTACGGGCCGGCGGACATCGCCGGGTTCGAGGCGCGCGACTGGCGTTACATCGGCCTGCGGATGACCGTGGGCAACAACCAAAGCAACGCCACAACCGAGCTATGGGCGGTCGAGTCAGGTCTGAATGAGCCGGACACTGAGGCTCGCTACCTAGCCACTGCGGTGCTGCCGGATCTGTTCGACCAGTGCCAGGAAAACACTGCCGCCCTCCGAGAGCTTCTGGGTGGCCTCGATGGCTAAGGTCGAGGCGAAACAGAAAGCGCAGGAGATGCTCATGCACGGCTTGGGCAACGTGCTCGGCTACTGGTCGGAGCAGGACGGCCGCGTTGCCGAGGAACTCGGCCTGACCGATGAGCAGTTCCACGAGATTCTCGTTGCTCAGGCCGACCGCGTTGCCAAGCTGTTCGGCTACGAACGGGCCTGGAGCAACTAAGCCCGCCCCGATAGTGTCTAGCCCGGCGTGCCAGGCTGTCGTACCTGACTGATACGTTGCCTTGAGCAGGGCAACAACCCCACCTGAAAGCGAGATCATCATGGCGTACATCGCCGCCGACGACTTCACCACCACCGGCCAGACCGGGATCTTCCCGGCCGACGTCAACGAGCGGATCGAGTACCTGAAGAAAACGATCCGGGAAGCCCAGCAGGACGGTGACGAACCGTTCGACGAGGACGTTCAGGAGTATGACGAGCTGATCGCGTTCCGCGCCGAGGTCGAGCAGGCCACCGGCGCCGACTTCGACACGGCCACGATCGTGCCGGACGAGCAGTTCGAGGACTACGCCCGTGAATACGCCGAGGAGGCGGCGCTGGCCGACATCAACTTCCTGGTTCCGTTCGTCAAGTGGGACAAGTTCGCGGACAGCCTGAAGGCGGACTACCGCCGACTCGACTTCGGCGACGACCTGGTCTGGGTTCGGGCCTGAGTCGTGCGCCGACGGTGCTTGCCCGGCTACGGTCGGGCGAGCTGCCGCCGGCGCACGAGGCGCTGGGAACCAGGAGAAGATCATGCTGAACATGCGGGTACGGATCGAGGGCCGCACGATACTGGACCTGGAGTGCGCGCTGGACGAGATCCGGCGCAGCTTCGAAAGTGGCAACATCAACGGCGCGGACAGTGACGCCAGCGGCGGCGGGTATGTCTTCGCCGTCGAAGGCACCGACGAGAGTGAGGCGGTGGCGATCGGGTGAGCGCAGCCGATGTGCACTTCAAGCGGCCCGAGGACCACGGGAACTGGTGCGCCCAGGCTGGTCCGTCCAGCCGGGATACCAGCAAGGTGACCTGCGAGGAATGCACCCGTCAGATCCTGGCCGACGGCGCCGTGCTGGCCGAGCTGGAGTACTGAGTTCCGTGAGTGTGATGGTGGCCGCCGGGTTCGCCCCGGCGGCCGGCCACCGGCGCACGGTGCGTACGGGGAACGGAGTCAAGACCATGCCGATGACGACGACGGTCGACCTCGACAGCTACGCCGACGAGGACACGGGGCGTCTGAAGATCGACGAACTGCTGGAGCGCATCGACGAACTGCTGGAGCGGCGCGACGAGTACGAGGCCGACGGCCGTGACCTGGAGGCCGACCTGGCACTGGAGCTGCGCCTGCTGCGCGCGTTCGTCGCCGATGTGAACCGGGGGTTCGACTGCTGCGACGACAGTCTGACCTTCGTGGCCGAGGACAACTTCGAGCGGTTCGTCCGCTACGAGGCCGAGCAGGAGCACGGCATCGGGCCGGACAACGTCGGCGACTACGTCGACTGGACACGCTACGCGGGCGACCTGCGCGGCGACTGGGCCGGTGTGGTGCTCGACAACTGCACGATCCGGATCCGCCGCGACTGGTGAGACAAAGGGGGCTGGGCATGATGGAAAGCAGGACCTACCGGCTGGGCGACGAGCTACCGCCGGAAGTGGAGCTGCACGCCAGCCGGTGGCACAAGCAGACCTCCGTCGAGGCGGAGACCACCGAGGACGCACCGGTACTGCTGCCCGCGGTCGCCGCCATCCGGAGCGCCGTGCTGGCAGCCATCGACGTGGCGCGCGGGTGCGGGCGTGCCCGGCTGGCGTATCTGACCAGCCCAGAGCGGGCCGAAGCTGATGCGCTGGCCAACGAGCGGGAGTTCACCGCGGACGGGCAGCTGTATCTGAACCGATGATGATCGCCTGTAAGTCCTCGATGCGCCGCCGCCGGTCGACCGGCATCCATGCTCGGGCTCCGGATCCGGGCGGAACGGGAGGGTGCGGATGCGCAGGAGGCTGCGGCTACGCGACATTCTGGTCGTGTATCCGCTGATATGGGTGGCCGATTCCCGCAGAAGTGCAGACATCGGCCGCAGGCGGCGGCAGGCTGACTACCTGCGGCCGGGAAGCTTGACCTACAACCGTCAGGTGGCGCAGCAGCGTCACCACTGGCAGCTCTGAGACCCGAATCGAGTCGTGAGCGTGATGGTGGCCGCCGGGTTCGCCCGGCGGCCGGCCACCGGCGCACGAGGCGTACGGAGAGATGAGGAGATCGTGAAGGCGACGGCGCGGGAGTACGACCCGGCGGTCGACGGGCCGACCGAACTGGTCATGGTGGTCCGCTACGACGGCCGTGTCATCCCGGACACCGACACGGTAGTCCGCCTGGCCACGCTGCTGGAGCAGCGCAGCTACGGCGGGGTCGAGATCGAGATCGATCAGGTTCAGGCGATCGGCCCGAACGGCAGGCTGGCCGACTGCACCTTCCGGGTGGAGGGTGCCCGCGAGTACGACGAGAACTACTTCGCGCACCCGAAGGTGACCGTCACGTTCCCGGACGGGCACGAGGAGTTCGCCTACTACCGCATCGATGGGGCGGCGTGATGGATCAGGTCGAGAAGGCCGGCGATCGGCTACCGCCGCTGATCGCGGTGGTGGCAAGGAATCTGATCGACGGAATGCTGGTGTGGGGAAGGATCGAGAATGACGAGATTCGCCTGTGGCGCTACCCATTCCTGGTCGAGGAGCCCGCGAAGCCGGCCAGTTACGCCGGGGGAGTCCGAGTGGAGGTGATGTCCCCCGTCGAAGGGCCTACCTTCCTGCTGTATCACGAGAAAGATCTTGTGATGGTGCAAGTGGCGGCGTGAGCGTGACGGTGCCGGCCGGGGCGAGCCCCGGCCGGTGGCCGCCGGCGCACGGTGCGTGCGGGGAAAGGCAAAACCATGGAGATCAATCTTCGCGGCGGCTGTGACGGTGTGCCGCTGGAGCTGACCGGCGATTTCGACGGCTACAACAACGCGGCGACGATGCAGATCGGGCTGTGGATCAACAACGACGCCGAGTACATCAAGATGGCGCGGCACTACGCGGTCCATAACGGCCCGGAACGGCTGGCGCTGCGGCTGCTGCACATCCTGGCCGACGACTGGCACAACCGTCCCGGCAGCGCCGCCGCCGCGGTCTACGGCCTCTTCCAGAACTTCACCCTCGACGAGGACAGCATCGACTGGGCGCAGATCTGCTACAGCCTGGTGCTCACCGAACCCGACGACAAAGACCTGGACTGGGCGCGCAGGATGCTGGCCGCACGGCCGGACTCCGTAGGCACGCCCGGCGAGGCCGAGGTCTGGAAGCATGCGTACGCGTTGAACGCGACGGCGGCCGAGTGGATCGCGTTGAGGGGGATCAGCAAGTGACGTTCTTCGCCTTGGTCTACCCCAACGACCGGCCGCAGCCGGCTGTGCGCGGCGACGAACCGAGCTTCGGCGACGCCCGGCAGGCGTGGGCATGGCTGAAGCTGGCCCGCTGGCAGCAGGAGGAGCGGCACCCGGAGTGGACGATCGGGGAAGCCACCGAGACGGTCGACTACCTGGAGTACGCGGCCACCGAGTGCGAGTTCGGCAACCCGCACGAGGACTGGCCGCTGAACTCCGACGGCACCGGCGTGATCGTCGGAGCGACGCCCGGCGTGGGTGATCACGCCTGGGACGACCAGGTGCATGACCCTGGCGTTGCGTACGCGGTGGTGCGGCGATGAGCGCGCACGTCGATCACCCTGGCGTCGGGGCGAGGATCGCGTGGACGATGACGGTGGCGCAGGCGCTGGAGCGCGGGCTGCTGGAGTCGATGTTCGCCGAGCACACCGGCGGATGGCCCGGCAAGTGCAGCGACGACACGCCGAATCTGGGGGACAATTCCCAGCGCCGGATGGGGCGCTTCTACGCGATGGAGTGTGTCCGGTGCGCGCTGCTGGCCGTCCAGCAGGATCCAGAGAAACATCGCGCAATCGCGGGATCGGAGCTGACGGTGACCGTCCACGCCGACATCGCGAAGATCACGGCCCTCGGGTCGATCAACTGGGGCGACTGAACCGTGAGCGTGACGGTGCCGGCCGGGGCGAGCTCCGGCCGGTGGCCGCCGGCGCACGGTGCGTGCGGAGATGAGGATGAGTGATGAACGAGCAGATCCCCGTTGAGCTGCTGACCGCCGTCGGGCTGCTGTCGCAGTTCAACGGCGACAACCGGGTCGTGCTGCATGTCGATCCGACGATGCTGTACGGCGAGAACTACCTGCCGGTGATGAACGTCGAAGGCGACAACGGTTTCTACCGGTTCCCGGAGTCGGCGCGCCGGGAGGTGGCCGCGTTCTTCGGCCCGGCTTACACCAAGGCGCAGGTGCGCGTCGATCAGGTCAACGAACACCTGGGCGTCTCCACGGTCGACGCGCGAATGATCGTCCTGGGAATCATGGGTCGCGGGCGGGCGTGGTGAGCATGGAGACGATGAGTGACGGCAGCCCGATGCTGGCCGTGGGCACCTACGTGATCGTGGACGAGTCGAAGACCTGGTCGGCGAACGCCTATCGCAAGCCGAAACCGCCGTACGTCGCCCGGATCACGGGCACGGACCTCTTGCGCTCGAAGTACGAGATCGGCACGCGCTACGCCGGCTGGGGCAGGTGGCTGTTCCTGACCGGCGGCGGCTGGGCGTCTCCGCGACACATCACCGAGATCAGTGAATCGCAGGCGCTGGAAAGTGCCGGGGGTGACCGATGAGTGATACCTGCGTAACCTGCGGACAACCGTCCGTTCTGGTGTACGAGCTCGACGGGAATCCGATCCGGATCGACCCGCTGCCGTGCGACGATGGCGAGCTGGTGCTGCGCGGGGATCCGCTGGACATTCCCGTCGGTGAGTTCGTGCTGGCGCTGTACGGCGTTGCCGATGACGGCGACGCCGCGTCCGGCATCCCGTCGGGTGCGCCCCGCTATCGCCAGCACGTCTGCAACCACTGAGGGGGGGGACATGCCGGACGAATGGGAACTGACACCCGAGGAGCTGCAGTTGCTGCGCGAGGTGGCCGCGGGAAAGATCCTGCACACCCGGGGGAAGTTCAAGAAGCTGCAGCCCGGCAGCCCGGACGTCAGTATGGCGGTGCAGTTGTTGCGCACCAAGCAGCTCGTCCGGCTGGTCGACGTCAGCGGCTGGTCGCGGGTGCCGCCCAGCCGGCTGTGCGAGCCGACCAGGCTGGGCAGACAGATACTGGCGCAGCATCGTTCGTGAGCGTGACGGTGCGACCGAAGAGGCACTCTTCGGTCGTGGCCGCCGGCGCACGAGTGCGGCGCACGGAGATGAGGGAGAAAAGATCATGCAGTACATGAGTTTCGGGACGGACGCCGGGCACCTGATGAACCGGCTGCTGGAGAACGCCGGCATCAGTGAGGTCGACATCAACACGGTGCTGATTCAGCCGGAGGCCGACGAGGCGGCGCTGGAGATCCTGCATGAGGCCGCCCAGGGCGGCTGGGTGGTGGAGCTGCTGGACCGCGCCGACGAGCCCGGTACCGGTGAGGGCGATCTGATCAGGGTGCGTGGTGTCGGGCTGGGCGCGATCCACGGCGAAACCGTGGATTGGGAGACATCCGCGGCTGACGGCGGCTACCTACGTCTGGACCTGCGCAAAGTCGAGAAGGTGCACATCTTCTGACGCCGTGAGCGTGATGGTGCCCGCCCGGCTCGGCCGGGCGGGCAGCCACCGGCGCACGGAGCGTACGGAGAGAAGGATGGGACATGGATACCTGGGTAATCACCGACCCGAAGGCCGAGGTCTTCTACGGCACAGTCGAGGCGGGCAGCATTATCCACGCGGTCACGCTGGCCGACGGCGGCCGGGGCCGCTGGTTCGCCGATGAGCGACCGGCGGAGTCGACGCAGTTGAGCGCGCACCCAGCGGTCACGCTGGCCGACGGCCGGTGGCGGGAGGTGGCGCCGGTCGGTGCGCAACCGCACGGCACCTGCGGCGGCGACGTGCAGGTGACCGAGGCGTACGGCCGGCGGTTCATGCAGGTGCTGCCGGACGGCACCTGGGCGGTGGTCACGTACTCCTGGTACGGCATCGCCGAGGGCGTGGAGGTCACCGGTGACACCGTGGCGCAGGTCGTCGAGCAGCAGATCGAGTACCTGATCCTCGCCGACCCTTACGACCTGGACCGTAACGAGTGGTGGGCCGACGATTTCGAGAAGAATTACGACCCGGAACCCACCACGGCCGGGGTGCGCAAGTGGGCCGAGCAGTTCACGGCCGCCGACATCGAGTGGGACGGGCGGGTGGGCAGCCGATGAGCACCCATCATGCTGACGACGACTGCGCGCGGTTCCACCCCGAGCAGGGGTTGAACGTCATCGGCTTCGACAATCCGGTGATCGCCGCCGACGTGCAGGCCGGCGACTTCTTCCAGGACCCGGCCCTGGTGTGGTCGTGGTACCTGGTCCGTGGCGTCGAGCGGCCGCCCTGCGACCAGATGGTCCACATGCTGCTCGACGAGGCCGACGGTGACGAGTTGTCCGCGGCGCGCGACGATGCGGCTGCGGCCCGATTGCAGGATGGGTTTATCGGTCCGTGCGGTATCGGGTAAAAGTGCTAGAAAGGGTCACAGGTGAGCAACCGATGAGTGGGCTTCCCGATGCCGGCACGTTCGTTGAGGTCCAGATGGGCTCGGCGTTCGTCTTCGCCGTGGTGGTCGAGCCGCCGGCCGAGCATTCCTTCTCCGACACCGGCATCGTCTGGGTGCGCTACGTCAACAACTGCGTCGCACCGGTGCGTGAGTACTACGTGCGGGCGCTGAGCGCCCAGCAGGTCCTGGCGAAACTGAACGCCCGATGAGCGGGCGGTGGAGTCCGGGCAGCAGTGACTGGATCCGGGTTCTCGACTACGGGTCCGCGGCCGCGTGGGTCCGGCCGGAGGCCGGAGGCGCGTCGATCGCCGTCTACCTGGGCGGCTTCTACGACGAGCAGATCGCCGACATCTGGACGGTGCGGGTGTTGCGCGGCTCCAGCCTGCTAGACACGATCATGGACAAGGTGCATCGGATCCGCTGGGTCGCCGACAACGGCTCGTGGGACGGATCGGGGATCGTGCCGGCGCTGTGTTCCGGGTTCAAAGTGGTCTCGCACGAGCATCACCAGGAACCGATCTCGCACCAGGGGCACCGCCGGCTGAACCACAACCGGCACATCTGGCTGGACCCGCTGCCCCGGGCGGTCCGGGACGCGATCGGCTAGCGTGACACAGGTGATCGCGAACCTGTTGTGGGGCAGCGCGATGGGCCTGCTGATGTGGTCCGGCGCCGTGGCGGGGACGCTGTTCGGGGACTGGCGCGCCCGGCGACGGGGCGATCCGATCGACCGCGGCTGGCATCAGGCGCGGCCCGGAGATCCCGACTACTGATTTACTGTTGGCACAGACACGTAGGGGGCCAGGACCTAATCCTGGCCCCCTACGTGTCTATCCTAGATTGACGCGTCGCATACTCGCTGTTACGCTGCCGAAACCGTGCGCGCGACGGGAATGCCCGGGGGTTCCCGGTTGCTGCCGCCGGCGCACGAGTCGAGCACCGGAGAGAGCGAGAACATCCCCATGGATGAGCCGAGCAACCACTACATCGGCCGGGTGGTGGAGCAGTTCAGGAGCAGCAGCCACCGGCACAAGGGCGACAACGGTGACCACGCTGTGCTCTTCGAGCAGTCCCAGGAGCTGATCGAGCCGTTCATCCGGCGATTCTTCCCGGTGCTGCGGCACTACCACCCGGAAAGCGTCGGGCAGTGCCTGGCGCTCAGCTACGACGACCCCGAACTGGGCTGGCGCAGCGAGTCGCACGGATTCGGGTTGTCCATGCGGGCCGGCAACCACCCCTACGACTACGAGGGGCCGCTGGGCAGTTACCGCGACGACGGCACCTACCTGGCATTCCAGGCGCACGACTTCTTCCAGGACCAGACGGGGGCCAGCTGATCATGCCCGAGTTCCACGGCTTCTACGTGCGCCGCTGTGCTGGCGAGGACCGCCTGTGGACGGTCGGCTTCGACCACCCCGGCGACGGCCGGTGGGTCCCGGAGAGTGACCACGACATCGAGCGTGACGCCAAGCGACGGGCGTGGGAGCTGAATGGCATCGAGTTCCGCTACACGTACCTGCAATCCGAGCCGGGGTTGTGGACGGTGGGTGACTGCCGGCTGGGTTTCTGGGATCCGGTCAGCGACCACGGCTGCAAGGCCGAAGCGGCCGCGGCGGTTACCGCGTTGAACGCGTGAGTGATGGTACCGGCCGGGGGTCCACCCGGCTGGTCGCCACCGTCACACGGGCGACGGAGAAACGGGAGAGATCATGAGCATTCAGGACCTGATCGTCGGCGTGATGGCGGCGGTCGCACAGCACACCGGCTGCGCCGTGGCGCTGTACGTGCAGGACGAGATGACCTGCACGGGAGCGGACGGTGTCGTGCGCTTCCTGCCGGTGATCGCGGTGGAGCGCGGTGGCTACGACCCGATCCCCGACTCGCAGCGCGAGCAGGTGTCGCAGCACTTCGGCTCGCTGCTAGCGGTGGCCGAACTGCGGGTCGAGCAGATCAACCGGATGTGCGGGCTGGAGCCCGGCGACGCCCTGGCCCTCGTCGACCGCTCGATGCAGGCCAGTACGCGATGAAGCCCGGCCTGTTTCGGCAGCGCCTGACCGGCGTGACCATCGAAGCGGTGCAGGTCACCGCCGAGAATGCTGTTGAGGTGGCGGCCTGGGTTCCCGCCGGGATGGTCTATTCCTCCGACCGCGGGCCGGTGGTCACCTTCACCTGCGCCTACCACCGATCCGACGCTGGCGTCGGCGAATGGGTCTGGAAGGACCCACAGACCCTGTACTTCTACCCGATCAGCGACCGTGGATTCATCGAGCTCCACGACGCCGCGGAGACGCAGTAACCGAGCTGGAAGGAAATATCCCTGGTGGACACCATCCTGGTGCTGATGCAGGTAGGCCGCGACGGCGACTGGACCGACCGCGGGCTGCCGGAGGTCGTCACCGGCTACGACCGGGCAGACAGCCCGGTCGTAGCCGGTGCGGAATGGATGTTCGACCATCACCCGTCGCCGGTCAGTGACGACTGGCGGCTGCTGGTGTGGGCGAACATCCGCAACGGCGCGTGGCATCGCGAAACCCCCGACGCCGTGGTCACGCCGGCGCTGTACCGCGCCTCGATCGCCGATCGGGGGTTGAGCCGCGGGAACAGCCGGCGGCGGCCCGGGCGGCTGTCGGCGCAGCCGGTCATCAGCAAGATCCGCGCGGACGAGGTGGAGCTCGGCGAGCTGGTGCTGCTGACCTGCGACGTGCGTAACGCGGCGGTCCGCAGTGCCGGGGCCTGGCACATCGCCGACCGGGACGGCGCCGGGTGCGTGGCGGCCCGGGTGCGCCGCCTGTCGGTGATGATCCGCGGTGACCAGGAGAGCATCAGCTTGGTCACCGGGATCGGGGAGATCGACCGGCTGCCCGCCGGGCAGCCGGTCATCCCGGTTGACGAGGACTGCTGAGGCAAGCCGACATCAAGATCGAGGAGAGATGATCATGACTGAGAACGAGTCAACCGTTGATCGGTACAGCAAGGAAATGGCTGCCGGCCCCTTCCTGTTCGACGGCGACGACGTGCTGCGAATCGACGGCGTAACCGGAAGCGGCCAGCACCGCATCGCGTCACTCCTTCCCGGCATGAGGAACGGTGCACCGCAGCTCCCCTGGTATGCCGGGAACCCGCAGTGCACCGCCCGCGACGAGCAGGGCCGGGACTGCATCCTGCCCGGCGGCCACGACGACGCCGAGGACCACGCCAACCAGCACGGCCGATGGCCCGGCAATTGCGGCGTCTGCGGATCCGACAATCGCGCGGTCAAGCTTTTCGATGACTGCCCGGACGGTTGGCACACAGACGAAGACTGTTGACGCAACGACGTCATGGACCCGAGGGAGGGCAACCTGATGGCTGACGACTACACCACCATCGAGCCGGACTGGATGGAAGGTTACACCGGAACGCAAGAGGCATACGAAGATCACCTGGTCGCGGTCGCGGCCAGGGAAGCCGCGATCGACAAGGTCGAGGACGCGCTCGATGCGTTCCTGCGCAAGCCGGGCGACCAGAAGTCTTCGCCCCACGATCTGGTGACGGAGCTCTCCGCCGACGAACTGCTCAACGTCCTGCATCGCGCCGGCCTGCTTCGCGTGCCATAAGAGAAGGAGATTGCATCATGCAGGACCAGGATCTTCATGTGCCGCGGCACGATGGGTCAACTGAACTGATCGAGGTGGCCGGCCAGCGGATCGGCATGCTGCCGGTCGAGGAGCTGGCCCGGCTGGCCGCGCATGAGTACGACGACGAGGCGGCCGTGCCGCTGGCCTGCTCGTTCGGCGAGCAGTTTCTGCGCGCGGTCGCGCAGGACTTCACCCGCTTCCTGACCCGCGAGGGCCGGTTCCCCACCGACCCTGAGATCGATGAACTCGCCGGGCAGGCGACGTGGCATCGCCGTCAGGCGACAGGGTCGCAGGTGGCGCAGGCCTTCGTCGACCTGGGCCTGTTCTACAGCGCTCACCGGTCCGCGGCGTTCGGCGCCGGCGCCGACGACCTGCGCCACGTGCTGGATTCCGCCGCCGGTCAGCTGATCTTCACCCTCAGGCAGGAATACGGACCACTGGGCTGACCTGAGGTGCAACTTGCGCGTTGGACTGGCAACCAGCCGTCGCGTCCGGCTCCCCGGATCCGGACGTGTGCGGTGGCCGCCCGGCCAGGAAACAGCACGGACAACAACCCCTCAGGAGTCCACCATGTTCACGTACCGCAAGGAGACCGATCCGGAACTGATCAGGGCCGCCATCGTGGCCTACCACGAGGCCCCGCCGCAGCGCAACACCCGCCGCGGCGCCTTCGCCCGAGCCTCGCGCGCGGCACGTACGCTGCGAACCGACGGTCCCGCGGCCTTCGTGCCGCGCACGGACGGCACCTCCCCCGCCTGAACACTTCCGTGCCGTACCGGCCCGCAAGGCCGGTGCGGTGCGGTGGCGTCCAGGGCGGACGTCAGGAAAGGTGATCGTGCACAAGAACCTGAAGAACCCGAACTTCGCCGCCATGACCAAGGCCGAGAAGACGGCGGCGCTGGCCGAGGCGTACACCGAAGGCGCCGCCGAGTTCGCCGAGCTGGCGCGGAAGCTGGCGATTCCCGCCCGGATGTGCCGGGAGATGGGGATGCCCGAGGCCGAGATCTGGGCAGCCATCGTCCTGGCCAACGCCGAGGCGTTGGAGCTGGATCTCGACAAGGCCGGCGGGATGGCCGCGGCGGCAATCATCTCGTACTACCAGATGCAGGGCTGAGCCCCGCAGGTCGCTGCCGACGCGCCCCAGGTACTCGCCCGGGGCGCGTGGCCTTTCTGTCTGGACACGACGAATGTCCAGCTCAGACCGGCGAAGTCGCACGGCGCCTCTATGCTGATGCGGCATCGTGACGAGAGGACAACCCCACCGTGTCCCTGTACACCTCCGAGGTGCGCGGCACCTTCTACCACAGGATCTGGCAACGCGCGCTGGCCATCGAGGGCCGGCGCTGGTACGAGGTCACCGAGCAGCATCTCGGCCCGGCCGGTGTCATCGCCCTGGTCCCGAGCCCTCAGCTGCTGCTGACGCCACGGCAACTGATGGCCTGGCCGGTCCTGCCGGAACAGCCTGAACACGCCGGTGCGGTGCAGCTGCCCGGCTGGGTGCCGACCACCCGGCGCCTGGAGGCCGCGTACGCGTCGATCCTGCGCGCCGACGGTCCGGCACTGATGCGCGGCCATGTCGGCGATGAGGCGGTTCGTCGCCGGCTTCGCCTGGCCGAGCAGCACGTCAACGCCGACGAACTGCTGACGACCGACGCTGACCTCGTGCTGCAGGTGGCGATCTTCGGGCAGGTCGTCTTCACCTGACCGCCGCCGTGCCGGCCGGGCAGGTACCGGCCGGGCGCGGCGGCTGCCAGAGCGGCAGACGTGAAGGGAGAGACATGGATCAGCAGGAAGCTCAGCGCGCCGAGCAGACCGAAACGGTGCGCGCGGTCGCCGACGAGCTACGCCCGGCGGTACAGGCCGTCATCGAGTTCACCGTCGCCGCCGCGCGGGCGGTGCTGGCCGGCCCCGGCGACCCGGACGAGGTGTGGGCGGCCACCGTCCTGAACATCGGCCAGAGCCTGGGCCTAGACCTGGACCAGCCGGGCCAGCTCACCGCTGCCGTTGCGGTGACCGAGCTGGTGATGCAGCAGGCCGGCGCCGGTCGCTGACGGCTCCCGTGACGCCCGGCCCGACGACGGCCGGGCGTCCGCGGCGGCCGCCAGCAGGGCGGTTCGCGCGATGAAGAAAGGAACAAATCATGTACTCGCGGATTCTCGAGCCCCGCGGCGGTGGGGCGATCCACCTGACCCTGGAGGGTTACAACTCCAACATCACGTTCGAGGTCGACTCCCGCTGCCGCCGGGCGCAGATCGAGGCATACGCCGAGGTCAACTCCGGCCCCACCGTCGAAGCGATCGACCGGCTGGCGCTGCGCGAATCCAGCGAAGGCGTCGAACTCGTCCTCCCGGCCGAGGCCACCGGTGGCACCATGATCAGCAGTTTCGGCGGCACCTCCGTCATGAACATCAGCAGCGGCGTCGTGGTGTCCGGCGGGACCATCGCGATCGGCCGAGGTGACGCCGACATGATGATCAACGGCAAACGGATCCAGGTCCGCGGCGGTAAGACCTACATCAACGGCAAACTGGTCGAGGGCGACGACAACGGCGCCGCGGCCGGCGACCCTCCCGCCGTCATCCATCTGCGGGCCATCCTGCCGCCCGGCAGCAGCGCGAAGGGCAAAAGCTACAACGGCGACGTGCACAGCGTCGGCGTCACGCAGGTACGGCTGAAGAGTTACAACGGCGATGTCCGCGCGCTGGGTGTAGGCGAAGAATCCAAGCTCAAAAGCTACAACGGCAACATCGCCGTCGGTGCCGTCGGTGATGCCCGCCCGCAGGTATGGGCCGAAACCTACAACGGCGACATCAGCGTCCTCGACGACAACGTGCGGCTGCGCCCGAAGACCTACAACGGCGACGTGCTCTACCCGCGCTGAACGACACACAGGCCCCTGCAATCACCGCGGCGCTACTGCGCCACGAGACACATCGCCGGCGACTGACCCCGTAACCTGCCCGATCAGCGGCCCCGTACCGGACATGCCCCCGGTACGGGGCCGCCCGTATTTCCGGACGCCCCCACCTGGCCCGCTGAGCTCCTGACGGCACCCTGGGGTATACCGAGCTACCAGGAGCGCCTGTCGTGTCGTCCTGGACGCTCTCAGCGCCGTCTGCGGCGGGTCCTTGTTCTGATGCCATCCCCTAGGTGCGATGAACCCGCCCATCCCCCGGCCTGCGCGAAGATGTGACGCAGGTCACACCTCAACTTTTGAAATTTCCCTTTTTCCCCAGAACGCGTTTTGATTTCCGGCCAAAACCAGTGACCTTCGTATATATGTGACGCGCGTCATAGTTTTGCACGGCTGAACGACTTCACGGCTTGCCCCTCCGACGGCCCCTACCTGATGAGGGACCAACCCGAAGGAGGAGATCATGACCGACGAGCCTGAGATGACCGACGAGGAACTGGACGCGGAGCTCAGCGTCTTCAACGACGAACTGCTCGCCGCGGTGGACGCGTACCTGGCGCGCACCGGCGGCGTCGAGGCGCGGCTGCGCCAGCTCTACGAGCGGCTCGGCCTCGACGAGCACAGACGGTTGCCCGGCGAGGCGGATCAGTCGCGGCCGGCGGCCAGCAGCGCGGAGACGAAGATCCAGCCGTAGTGCCAGCTCTGGTCGAGGTGGAACAGGCCCGTACCCGGGCCGGTGTCCTGCGCCGCGCCGTCCGGGCGGCGCACCACCGTGGCGTGCTGCAGGTAGCCGGCTCGGCCGGTCAGGCGGGCCAGCTGCCGCAGCGGCGTGCGGCGGTCCGCGACGTAGTGGCTCGCCGCGTTCAGCGCCAGTCCGGCGGCCAGCCAGCCGCCGGACATCGGCACTCGCAGCCGCCGCGAGGCCGCCGTCACCGCGAGCGCGCCGGTGGCGGTGTAGGTCGCGACGTGCGCGGCGCAGGCCAGCCGGCCGGGCCAGCCCGGTGCGCCCTTCGTGCAGGCCTGGCGGTCGGTCTGCACCCAGTGGTCGCCGACCTCGTGCATAGCGGTCAGGGCGGCGGAGACGAGCAGGAAGCGGGACAGGGCGGCATTCATCATGGACTCCAAGAGCGTCTAGGTGGGGTTGTCGCTGCGCCCAGTACATCAATGAACGGCGCTCGCATCTGCCCAGAAATAAGCACTCGAAGTGTGGACTGCATCACGTTTCTCCGCCAGCCGGCCCGTCCGCACGAATAAACGGAAAACCCCCTGCATGGCGTTTGCCATAGCTGGGTTAAATCGGACAAAACGGAAAACTATTGGATGGCAATTGCCATCGCTGGGGTTTTCCGTTTATTACATCTTCGCAGGTCAGTGGTTGTTCGGTAATTCCGCAAAACCACGTGATGGCACTTGCCATCCCAAGATTTTTTAGAAACTAGGTGGATGGCAAGTGCCATCACGTGGTTTTCCAGGATTTTTCGCGGAACCCCTCAACGATCTATCTCTGCAGGTGAGACAGCTGTTGGCATCGACGGAACGTGATCAAGTCTGGTCCCTCGTAGAGACCTACCCAGAGGGGTCGGAAGGTGCTGTCGCGATACCTTCAATCTGACCTGGGCAAACACGGAGTTTCCGCAGGTCAGATTGAAGGTATCGCACGGATCCCCACAACTACCTACTAGAAAGAAGTACTTATATAAGAACTTAAAATCAAAACCCTAAGAGACTTCGTCTCTTCTGTCCGAGCGGAAATTCGCCGCTCGGACGTCGGGCTCAACGCGCCGAGTTTCTTGAGCCGCTACGAGCTACTCGTAGGACCTGCTATCGTCCTTCGCATGGCATTGCGACGACCCAAGCCCGAGGGCTTCGACGAGAATGTTGAGCGCCTGATCGCTCTGCAGGAAGAGCGAGATCGTCTCGACGTCGAGATCGACGAGCTGTACATCGCGGTCTCTACCGGCGGCCCCATCGCGACAATCGCGGAGCGCCTCAGCGTCATCCCGTCGACCGTCACCAACCGTCGAGCCCAGGCGTTGAGGCGGCAAGAGCTACGCCAGCAAGATCCACATACGTCCCGGGCTGCCTAGCTCGGAAAACAGAAAACCCGGGCCTGCCAGCCCGGGTTTTCTGAAAGCTCCTGCTCACGCCAAGAGTTGGAAGCTTGTTCTTACGACTGCGGCAAACGAATCGAGCCCCCATGCTACCGGAGATCATGGCCGTGTTCCACTTCTGTAACACGGTGGCGTCATGAAGACCACCCGAGGGGTAGGTCAATTTCGCGTTCCCCAGGGCGAACCCTGGTTCGCCACCGCGCTCAGCGATGTAGCCGGCCCTCGGCCGCTCAGCAAGGAGGCGCGCACCGTCCTTGACCTCGCGCTGACCTTCCCCGAGTTCCAGGTACCGGGCCTCAACGAGCTGCTGCAGTTTCACCGCGACGTTGAAGCGCGCACCAGCTCGGGCTATCGGCCCTACGGCGAGGTCCGGATCAAACGAGCGCTGAAGGAGCTGAAGGAGCGCCGCTTCTACGGCATTCGGATGACCTCCAACGGCCGCGCTCCCAAGGAGCAGGGCGAGCGCACGCTGATGGCATATGCACGCTGGTTCGGCAATGTGTCCGACCCCGACCTGGTGGCGCTGAACGCGCTGAGCAGCGACGACATCCGGTGGCATGACCAGATGACGCGGAGAGCCTGGACCCGGTATGAGATGACCGGCCAGTTGGTCAGCAACGTAGTCAGTCTGAACGCACACCGGCTCGGCCGAGCCGGCTGAGAAAGGATCCCTCATGACAATGATCGAGCCCGAACCGTTCGACCCGGCCGTCGCGTGCGCCGAGGTCCGCGGTTGCCCGCTGGCCGACCCGTGCACCCTGCGCTGCCACGAGCGGTTCCTCAACGACGAGGTGCAGTGCAACGACGCCTGGGCCGACGAGGAGAGTGCCGCTGCGTGGCGGCGCTACTGCGACGCCAACCCGGGGGCCGAGGAGGCGTTGCAGCGCGCCTGCGACCCGAAGACGTACGGGTTTGGGCGATGAACGATTTTCCACTGATGGTTCGCTGGATGGAATTTTCGGCCTGGACTGACTGGAAACCGTGCCAGAGCGCCGCCGTCCACGGTGAGGTGCTGGTCGTCGACTACGGCCAAGCCAGCCGTGACTTGATCCCGCTGCACGTGATCCGCGGCGCCATCGAGGTCAGGTGCAACGACGAAGTACGCAGTGATCCCTTGCCGGGGCACTCAGGAAAAATCAAGGAGCGAGCATGACAACCGCGTCCATCAGCGTGCAGGCCCGCATGTCCGACCGCCCGCGCAACGAGGTGGTCATCGGGACGGCCGACGACTGCGACATCCAGATCACCGGCGACCCCTGCGTATCTAGCCGGCACGCCAAGGTGGTCCGCGCGGTCCAGCGCAACCCGGTCAACGGGTGCCCCGGCATCTCGGAACTGTCCGACCTGGGTTCGACCAACGGCACCCGGGTGCATCGGCGCGCCCTGAAACTCAAATGCGGGCCGGGCATCTTCATCACGCTGATGCCCGGCGACATCATCCAGATCGGCACCACGCTGTTGCGCTGGTCGGGCGAGGTCGACCGGCTGTGAGCCGCCCGGGTGACGGTCGGGACCGGACATGCCGCCGGTCCTGTGCCGCCGCCGGGCGACCTGCCCGCGGAGACGAGGAGAAAGATCATGAGCAAGCTGGACACCCTGGTGACCTTCGACGTCGCCCCCGACTTCACCGAATACTCGGTGGAGATGACCCGAGCCGACGCCGAACGGTTGCAGACGTTGGTGCAGACCACGTCCGACCCCAACCACACGGTGACCTTCTGCAACGAGTGCCCGAACGGCGCGTCCGTCGACTGCCCGCACGGCCGGGCCTTCCAGGTCCTGGCAATCGGGAACCTGCGCTTGTTGCCGCTGGCCTCCTGAGCTGCGTTTCTGTCGTACCTGTGGTGGACCATCGATGGATGAGGCCGAACGGGCGTTCGGCCTCATCCCACCGTTGTGTACCGCGCGGAGATGGAGAGACCATGACGGATTTGAAGATCGACGCGACGGCGCAGCTGGCGTACGAGATTGCGCAGCGTGCCGGCGAGCCCGGCGCCTGTGACACGTGGGCACACGTCAAGCACGCCGTCGGCGGGGCCGACCGGGACCCGAGGCTGTGGCCGCGTGACCGGGGGGAGATCGCCGGCATCGGCTACTGCGTCAGCTCGTACGTGGCCCACAAGGGCATGATCAAGGTCGCGTTGACCCAGCACGGCCGGCTCGCCGAGATCGGTGTGCCGGCCGCGACCCAGCTGGCGTTGCTGGCCGTGCTGACCGGCGCGCCCGTCGCCGGTCTGAGCGTCCGCGACGTGGACCATGTCATTCAAGTCGGCCTGTTCGGAGAGGTGCTGTACCCGTGAGCCTGAATCAGACGTTGAACCTGCTGCTCAACCTGGAGCGCATCCCCCGCGATCAACCGTTGCCGACGCGGTATCTCGGCGTGCCGAACGTGCAACCGATGACATCGATGTATGAGGGTGTGATGTGCCGGCGGTGCTCGTACGCGTACCTGGCCCACGAGTGGGTGCTGCTCGTCGACAACAAGACCCAGGTCGACTGCTCGCTGCGACCGCGAGGCGAGCAGTGATCAATCGATGGAAGGTGCTGCCGCACCGGCTCAGCGACGGCAAGTGCCGCGACTGCGGCCGGTACGCGGCGATCACCGCGCCGGACAACTGCCCCCGTTGCATGCTGGAACTGCGCCGCGACGCCGGGTTCTTCACCATCGAGAACCCGGTCGCCGCGTTCGAGCAGCAGGGCCGGGAAATGTGGCGCGAGGTGGCCCGGCAGCTGCGCTGCGGCGATCTGCGTTCCGGACGGTTCTACCTGTGGATCGGTCACGGCGACGGCGGCCCGCTGGAGCGCCCGCTGGACGAGCTGCTGCCGAACGAGCGTGTGTTCTCCGACGCCACGCTTGCCCACGAAACCGGGCTGGACCTGACCCGGCGCTATCCGCAGGTCTGGGTCGTTACCACGGTGGGCTGCTGGGACATCACCAGCGGCATGCCCTGATGATCGAGGAGAGAGAATGATCGGAACCACCGTCGGCGTGATCGAGACGCTGGCCGAGCAGGACGACCGGACGGCCGCAGCCGCGGCCGTCTACCTGAAGTTCGGCGCGGCGCCGCTGAGCGAACTGGTCCGGGTGCTCGCCGACCACCTGGAGATCGAAACCCCCGGCGTGGTCCGGGCCGCGGTGCGCCGCCTCGCCGGCGCCGGACGGCTGCACCTGGCCGAGAACATCGTGTCGCTGCCTGCCGGCGCCGGCATCCGAGACACCGAGGAGAACTGATCATGGAAACTGTCGGGAACGACAAGACGCGCCGGCTCGACGAGCTCGCTGCCGAACTGCCGGAGCTGAGTACCGGTTCTGAATGGATGCACCTGAGCGTGCATGCCCCCAGCGGGGTCGTCCAGGCTGTGATGGCGATGCTGCGCCAGCGGTACGGGTTCCGGGACATCACCGGCATCGACTGGTGCGTGCTGGAACGCGAGCAGGACTTCGCGCACGTCGATTACGCACCGGCTGACGAGGCAACCAACCTGTACGCCATCGACTGGCGCGCCGGCGCGGACCGCGGCGACGTCACGATCCGACTGGAGAACATGTGAAAGCCAACCTGCCCCGGCTGGACCAGGACGAACTGGCCGACGGCATCCGCGCGCAGATGGGCAACCAGCTGCAGCTCGGCCTGCTCGAGTACGAGAAGTTCGTCATGTGGTCCTGGGAGTCGTTCGACAACCCCGACGCGATCAGCGAGCGGGGAATCCGGGCCGCCGCCGCGCGGGTCTGGGACGAGCGGGTCGCCGAGCAGCAGACCTGGACCGGGCGCAGTGACGCCGACCGGTTGGAGGCCGCGTTCGCGGAGCTGGACGCGGCCGGGGTGCTGGCTCGGATGAACTTCTGGTGCTGCGGTAGCTGCGCCAGCTGGGCGCTGTGGAAGAACGAGCTGCCGAATCGGCCGCAGCTGTCCGGGTACGTGTACTTCAACTCGCAGACGGCCGAGCGGATCCTCGACGAAGGCGAGATCGTCATGGCGCACGGCTCGTTCGTGCCTCGCGGCTCGCCCGGTGAGGCCGAGGCGGACCGGGCCAACGCCGAGCGGGTGCTTGCGGTGCTGCGCGCGCACGGCTTGACCGCCGAGGCCGAGGGCACTTACGGCATCCGGGTGAAGTTGCCCGACTGGCGCCGGCGGTTGCCGGCCCGGCCGGACCCGGACGTCAAGTCAAGCTAGACAAAACGCTCGTCGGGTCGTAGGCTGCGACGGACTCATGCAGTGTTTTTCCTGGGAACCCGCCCCGCCGGTCGAGACGCCTATCTCGATCGGCGGGGCGGGGCTGTTCCCGCACCCTGACGGAAGAAGGTGATCACACCATGCTCACGACCGACGACATCTACAACTTCATGGACCGGCTCTACGAACTGACCCGGGAAATGCCGCCGCTGCAGCGCGTGCGGGAGGCCTGCGACCTGCTCGAAGAGATCGAGAGGGTGCCGCAGCGGTTCGTCATGCAGTGGCGCGCCGCCGCGGTCGCCGACCTGCACTATCTCGACGGTGTCTCGCTGCGCGAGATCGGCCGGCAGGCCGACCGGGCGTTTCAAGGCACCAGTCAGTGGCTGCAACGCTACGGCCCCACGCACTACCTGAGCTTGATCAAGGATGGCGACCAGGTCCGCGCGGAGCCGTTCGCCGTCGACGGCACGCGGACCAGGGCCAAAATACGCCAGTACCGTGCAGCCGGACGCATTGTCGTACCCGCGGTGGAGAATCTGTACGACCCGGCAACCGGTGGCATCGCCAGCGGCACCAACCTGCGCGCGCTGTGGAGGCAACTGAGCTGACGACCCCCGTGGCGCCCAGGTGGACCTGGACGTTGCGGAGGTCGCCAACCGGCGACCTGGACTCACACAGAACGGCAACCCCATGCCCGACAACTACCCGAGACCGCCGGCCTGGTGGCCCAACGACAAGCAGCGCGTCCTGGAATCCCTGCCGGCGGTGGTGGCCCGATGATCGAACTGGTCGCTGTCGCTGCCGCGGGCGGCTACTCGGTGCTGGTCGCCGCTGGTGAGGTTTTCGCCGACGACGAGCGTGGCGCGCAGTACCGCCAGGCCGAGATCCTGCGGGCGCTCAGCAGGATGATGGTCGCGCGTGTCACCCGGGTGCGCCCCGGCGACGGCCAGCGCATCAACGCCTGGCTGGCCAAGAACGCCGGAACCACAGATCTCCCCGAAGAGGAGAAGCTTTTCTTCCGAACCCAGCTGGAACTGGCCACCAAGGAGGTGGACGGCCGATGAACGAGCCCCGTACCCCGCTCGACGAATTGTTCGCCGGCTGGGCTCCGGCCCGGACCAGACCGGAGCACGCCGACGCACTGGAGGAGGAGTTCTGCGGCTACCCTGCCTGCTGCCACCACATGGACTCCCACGACTACGAGGCGACAGGCGCCGTGGTGCCGTGCACCGAGTGCCCCGGCGGGGTGTGCGTGCGATGACCACCTACAGCCAGCTGGACAAGGTGTTACAGCGCGTTTTGTGTTCCCACATCCTTGAACGGGCCATGCAGCCCGGTGGCGTCGACATGTGGGCCGCCGTCGACCGGAAGATCCCCGGCGAGACCTTCGGCTGGGTGATCGTCCCACAGACGATCGACTACAGCCCTGGCACCCGAAGACTGACCGACGAAACGGTGACGAACGCGATTCGCATCCTGCAGAGTTCGGCCACGCTGGACCAACTCAACATCACCGAACAGTTCCTCGACCAGGTCGACCAGCTGCTCGGTCATCAAGCGGCCAGCCCTTACGACTTCGAGCCGGTGATGTGCGCGAAGATCGTGCAGATCGGCCTGTTCGGGCAGGTGATCTACGAGTGAGCGGCTACTTCGACAGCCTCGGCGAGGCGCTGCACTCCGGCGACTACGTGTGGTTCCGCAGCTGGTGTGACGAGCTGTTCCAGGTGGAGCGTCTGCAGTTCCCCAATGACGCCATCATCCGCAACGTCATCCCCGGCGGCCGGCTCGGCACCAGTACCGTGCTGTGCCGCGACCTGACCCGGGCGATCAACAACCCGGCGCAGGTGGCACCGGCCTGGTTCGACACCACCTACGAGCAGCCCACCTTCGATCCGCTGCCGGGCACGGTGCTGCCGTGCGGCTGCCATCTGCGCCGGATCGACTTCGAGGCGGTGCTCTGCCCGCAGCACATGATCGAGGTGAACGGCTGATGGGCGTCGTCTACCGCTGCCCGGGGACGGTCACCTTCGGCCGGCGCACCGAACGCACCGTGCACGGCAACTGCTGCGCGCAGTTCGCCTTGATGGACCCTGAGCGGCGTAAGAAGATCGGGGTGCGTCACGTCGAACCGGGCCAGCTGCTCGCCGTCGAGCCGGACGCGAGCGAACCGCTGACCGGCGGCGAGCTGATCGAGGTGGTCCGGCTGCTGCAGCTGGCCGACGACGACCGTGTGACCGCGCCGGTCGCGCACGTGCAGTACCTGCGCGCCGACCACGGCCTGGCGCCTGACCAGCTGGCCGCGCTGCTGGAGCTGGGCCGGGCCTACGGCCTGCAGGTCCAGCTGGTACGGCCGCCGCAGAACTCCCGGGCCTGAGCCCGGGCCGAGATCCAAGGAGGGATCATGAGCATCACCGTCAACCCCCACCGCAAGCACCGGCCCGTCCTGGTCGCCGGGCGCGGCCTGCCCGGCTGCGGCCTGCACGTCGTCGCGCTCAGCTGGGTCCGCGCCGACCCCGACTGGCGGGTGCGGATCACCCGGCGGGACCTGCGCGAGATGGGCCACGGCAGCCACCTGGGCACCGGCGCGCAGGAGGCGATCGTCTCCGGCCTGCAGGGCGCCGGCGTGCGCACCGCGCTGGCCAACGGCACCAGCGTGTTCGTCGACGACACCAACCTGCGCGAGAGCGACGTCAACGCCTGGAGCCGGGTGGCCGCGGAGATGGACGCCGACTTCGAGGTCTACGACCTGCGCGACGTCGACGTCGAGGTGTGCGTGGCCCGCGACGCCCAGCGCGACGTGCTCGACCAGGTCGGCGAGGACGAGATCCGGCGGATGCACACCCGGCACATCCTGGCCGGCAGCGGCGCGAAGACCCTGCCGGCACCGACGCGGACCATCGCGCGCGGCTGAGACTCCCCAGGCCAACCGGCCCGGGGCGAGAACCACGAAAGGAACCCCCGATGCTCGTGAGCGAATATGCCAGGCAGCAGGTGGCCCGGCGACTGGCCGCAGCCGGCGAGCCGGTGACGATCGATGCACTGATTGCCGACGCGTGGCGACTGACCGACGACGGCGACCCGCGCTGGATCGGCGTCGCCGTGACACACCTGGAGAAGGCCGGCCTGCTGCGGCACGTGACCTGCGACAACAACCACCAGCACGACAGCACGTGCACGCTCGAGTGGCTGCCGGCATGAGCAACGTCGTCGACATCGAGCCCGAGTACCCCGATGTGCAGGTGTACTTGGACAACCAGCCCGACGCGCTGGCCGTGGTCGAGACGGTGACCGGCGCCCTCGACCGGGCCGGGCACCCGCTGATCGCGGAGGCGTTCTCGCAGGCCGCCATGGCCTGCGAGAGTGACGCCGAGCTGATGCTGCTGATCCGCTGCCTCGTCACCGTGATCTGAAGGAGGCCCGATATGAGCAACGTGATCGACGAATTCGAGATTGTCAGCCCCGTGGCTCGTGACCTGACCGCGCAGGCCGAGCGGCTGCGGGCTGCACCGGTGCCGTCGGAGATCTGGCTGACCTGGGATACCTACTTCGGTGTCAAGGTCAGCGGCTGGCGGCCGCTGAACAACAACGAACGAGAAAGCCTGATCGCTCTGCTGGAGCAGGCGCACCGTCGTGGTCCTGACTTCAGCATCCAGCTGATGCAGGGCTACGAGATCGGGGAGGTCGGCTTCTTCATCGACGTCACCCTGAAAGACATCCTCGCGCTGAACGTGCAGGTGCACGGATGAGAGGGGTGGCCGAGGACGTCTACTACGTGCCGCGCGACGGCGGCACGGCTATCGGCCTCAACCAGCTGCTGGAGGTTCCCGGCCACCTGACGGAGGTGGAGCTGGAGGCCATCAGTGGCATGTGCGGCCGCAGTTCGGTGACCATGTCGTACCGGAACAGTATCCCCCCGATGCCAGCGTGGCGCGCCGGCGGCTCGATGGGCCGACTGCCGCACGGGCTGTACTACGTGGGCCCGGACGGATCGGTCTGGTTGATCAGCCAGCCGGACTCCCGTCCGGATCTGGACGGCTCGGCGATGGATTTCGCCGTGGCCACCGTCCGGATGGGCCAGGAGAATCTGGATCGGCTGCGCCGCGATCGGCAGCGTTCGGCCTGAGCCCGCCCCTGCGCTGGGGCTACATGATGAAAATCAGCAGGCCCGGACCACTTACGGTCCGGGCCTGCTGATTTTCATCCCCTAAGGATCGCTGCTCTCTCTGCCGTGCCCAACGAAACGCTCATCACACCGTTGCGCAGGCTGCCCCCCCCCAACACACACACACACAAAGAACGACCCGCCCTGGGCATCGAGGGTGGGCCGTTCTTTGTGGGGTTGTTGCACTTACCGCACGCGGCGGAAGTTTTCGAGTCCCGGCCGCAGTGGGCGCCTCTCCGCATCCCACCCCGGCCGGGCATCTGCGGACAACCCTAGCCGGGCCGAGAAATTTCGTCAAGAAACTTGATCTCACATCGAGAAACGTCGAGAAAGACTGCTACGCTGTGTCCCGGCCAGGTCGCCGCCCCGTGCGCCTTTGCCCGGCCCGGGCCAGGAAAGCGGACGCCTGGGCTGGGCAAAGGCGCAATCAGGTGGGACGATCGGAGCAATTGCTCAACCCAGATGAGAAAGGCGCCTCTCCGTGAACCTCACTCAGCTGTACGTCACCCCGACCTGCTCGGGCAACGGCTGCCCCGCCGTCTACGACACCGACCGCGACACCCTTGCGGTGCAGGGCTGGCTGATGCCCGGCAACGCGGGCATCGACCTGCCCGGCGGTGAAGGTGTCGTTGAGGTCCCCCGCGACGTCGAGGACTACATCGGCCAGCGGTGGGCGCAGCGCCGCGGCCTGATCTGAGCGCCCGCACCGACCGCCCGGCCGGATCTGCCCCTGCGCGCAGACCGGCCGGGTCGCATTTCGTAGCCAAACCCCTCCCTCGGGCTGCGACCTGGCCGACCAACCCATCAACCCGAGGAACAGAAAGCATCCGATGACGACAACCCCGAACCCTGCCAACCCACTCGGCGACCGGCTGCGCGCGGCGCGCGGCGCGATGCTGAGCAAGAGCCTGGCCGCCGACGCCGGCTGGCCGCCCTCGAAGGTCAGCAAGATCGAGACCGGCCGGCAACTGCCCACCGAGGACGACCTGCGGGACTGGGCGCGCATCGTCGACGCCCCGCCGGGGTCTCTGCAGCAGTGGACGGCCATGCTCGAGCAGGCACGCGCGCTGCGCCGCAGCTACCACGACGACCTGCTCTCCGGCCGCGTGCAGCAGCAGAAGTCCTACACCCAGGTCCTGGCGAGCGCGACCCGCTACCGCTTCTACGAGAAGGTGTTCGTCCCGCGCTTCCTGCAGACCCCGGCATACTCCGCGGCGATGCTGCGGCACATGGACGCGCTCACGACCCCCGACATCGACCAGGACACCGAGCAGTACCGCATCGACCTGGCCGCGGCCGTGGCCGAACGCCAGTCCAGCGGCCTGCTGGTCTACGACACCCACCGGCAGTTCGAGGTTCTGCTCGACGAGGCGGTGCTGCGGACCTGGCGATTCAGTCCTGAGATCATGCGCGGGCAGCTCAGCCGCCTGGAGTCGGTCATCGATCTTCCCAACATCCGGCTCGGCATCCTGCCCCAGGACCGCTTCCTGGATACCTTCGCCGCGAATGCCTACGAAATCGTCGACGACCGGATCTACATCGAGCTGCACGTCGGCGACGTCGAAGAACTGCAGGACGACCGGGTCGCCCAGTACCACCTGCTCACCGACAGGCTCTGGAACGATGCGGTCACCGGGACCGCGGCCGCAGAACTGATCGGCGCGGCCCGCCGCGCCGTGCCCCACTAGCCCAACCGGAGGTCATCGTGCGCTACGAACTGGCCGACGACGACGTCGGCACCGTCCTCGACGAACAGATCACCGCCGCCACCGCCACCGCCTGGCGGTGGGAACAGCAGCCCGGCTACGCCGTCGGCGCAGAAGACCTGCTGTACGCCGCCTTCTGCGCCGGCACCCCGCGGCCGGCCACCGACTCGCCCTGGCTGGTCCGGTGGTACGCCAATGTGCGTGCGCTCACCGCCCGCGGGGTGCGCGTCGAGCGGGTCCGCGTCGTCGACGAGCCTCCGACGCAGTACCAGAAGTTCGTGCAGTGGAACGACCGGTGGAACCGTGCCGCCGGCGAGCAGATCGTCACGCTCCCCCGGCCGGCGCTGAACATCCTGGGGGAGGCCCCGTTCGGGCCGCGCGCCGACTGGTGGATGATCGACAATGCTCGACTGGTGATCATGCACATGGACGACGCCGGCCACCGCGTCAAGGTCGAATACGACGACAGCCTCCCCGACGTGCTCGCCGGCGTCTCATGGTGGAACTGGGTCCACGAGCTGGCGACCCAGGCGCGGCCGACCGCCCGCCGCGCTGCCTGACCCACGGCACACGAAAGCCCCCGGTTGGTAGCCGGGGGCTTTCGTGTGCCGTGGGTCAGGCGAGTAGAGGAGACGAGTTCCGGCGTCTCAGAGTCGGTAGGGCGAGTGGGGTAGATCGGTGATGCTACGCAAGGCGTCTCCTCGGCCGTCTCATGAGACGGCGTCGTCTCCCGTCTCATCGTCTCAGAAATGTTGAGCAATTTGTGACTCCTGCTAGAAACTTTCTCGGCGGTGTTGTACGGTCGTCTCATGAACAACGCCCCCACCCAAGACCGAGACGGAGACGAGGAGACGCTCGGCGTCTCTCCGAGCGCTTCGTCGGAGACGCCGATGGCGTCCCCCGGAGACGCAACGCCGTCTCCTATGGGACGGACGGCGTCTCGTCTCTCTGCCTGGCGGCGCGCACGCGTCGTCTCCGCCGAGACGCGCGCCGAGCAGGAGCGTCTCGTCCGTCTCCGCCGAGAGCAGGAGCAGCGTGAGACGCAGGAGCGGGCGTCTCAGGCCGCCGCGACCAAGCGCCGCAGCTCGTCTCGCGGTTTGGAGACGGAACCCGGCGATGACGTCATCGCCCCGTTGCCCATGTGGCTGCGAGTCGCCGGGGTCTGGTTCAACCGCACCTTCGGCGCCCTGCCGCTGGCCGCGCCGCTGGTCGTGTCTGCCATCTTCACGATCAAGTCGGGCGTCGCTGAGCCGTTGAGCCTGCCCGACGGAGTCGCCCTGGCCCTGGCCCTGGCCTTCGAGGGCGGTATCTGGAAGACCGCAACCCTCTACGAGAAGACCCGCATCGAGGGTGACTCCACCGCCGGCCATCGGCTCCTGCTGGCCGCGTTGATCCTGCTCAACGCGGCTTTCATCCTCTCTCACTCGATCTTCGAGCTGACGCAGGACCTGGCCCGCACGGACACCGTCGAGGTGGACGCCGCCATGGTGGCCAAGTGGGCACCAGCGATGATCGTGGCCCTGATGAGCACCATGGGCGTGCTGATCTGGGGCAAGCAGGCCGCCTACAAGCACCGTGCGCGGCTGCGGGAGAAGGGCCTGGTCGACGCCCGGGCACCGAAGTTTTCGGCGATGAGCTGGATCCTGTGCCCGTGGGACACCTGGTGCTCGCTCAAGCACGCCACCCGCTACCGTCTCTCGTCTCCGATTCTGGCGGTCGAGGATCGTCGTCTCTGGAAGATGTCCGGCAAGCCGAAGGTCTGGCCGGCAGTGGAGACGGTCGAGGCCGAACTGCTGGAGACGGAGACGCCTCGCGTGCAGCAGCGCCTGCACGTCGTCCCGTCCCTCGTCTCCTCCGAGACGGCCGCACTGACCGCGTCTCCGTCTCCGTCTCGCCGGCTCCCGTCTCCTGGGCCGCTGGCAGAGACGACGAATGAGACGGGAGCGGGAGACGCCCGTCTCCTGCACCAGGTCGCGTCTCTGCGGTCCGGGACGTCTCCCGTCTCCTACGCGGAGATCGGTAAGCGTCTCGGCATCAGCAAGGCGCACGCCGGCCGTCTCGGCGTCGAGGCCGGTATCCAGAACCTGATCCGTCCCGGAGACGACGAGACGGATCAGGTCGCCAACTGACCCACCGGCCGGCGGGAGTCATGACCCGCCGGTCCCACCCTCCAGAGCAACAACCCCGTGCAACAACCCCAAGATTGCGAGACAACTCCATGAAGTCGCTGATCCGTCGCCTGACCCGAGTCCGTCACGCTGTGTACGGCGCCCTGCTACAGGGAGTCCTTACGGCGCTGGCCGGCCTCTACTTTCAGGCCCAACACGTCCCGAATCTGCAGATGAGCCCGGTCTTCCTGATCGTTCTCGGCGGCGCGGTAGCCGTTCTGGCCACCGCCGCGGCCATCTCCACTTACGTGGTCGACCCGGTGCTCGAGGGCGTAGTCGTCGATGTACAGCAGCCCCAGCTGCCCGATGTGCGCACGCACACGCGTCGCACACCCGAACTGCCCCAGGCGGCCTGACCTGGGGAAACGTCGAGGAGAGCCAAGGATGCGCCGAGAAAACCATCTATACGACGAGGACCGGCCGCTGCCGTATCTGGTGCAGCTGGCCCGCATCGACGGGGCGCCGCTGACAGCCCCGAACGTGACACCGAGCACCATCACCCCCGCGCTGATGCACCTGGATCTGCGCGGCGGGGAGTTCTCTCGGCCCACCTCGGCCCGCCTGGCCAGGACCTTCGACTGGCTGATCCGGGCCTACCGGATCCGCCGCACCGACATCGACGACCACGCGCTGCTAGTCACTCCGCTACCTGCGCAGCAGGATGAGCAGATCACCGGTGGCCGTACCCCCTACATCCCCGACGACTGGCCTGACCTGCGGAAACGTTCGTTCCTGTGGGTTCCGGTCGCCTACGACGACCACGAGGAGAAGTACGCGTGGCAACGGAAATGACCAAGCGCCCCGCCGGCGGGGCCGCGTCCCGCCGGCGGGGCCGGCAGGCCCGGCTGCTCAAGGACCTGGAGGAGGCCGGCAACGGCCGCGAAATCCTCGCCGCGGTGGCCCGCTACTACCGCGCCACCTTCGCCCGCGCGGACGACAACACGGTCGAGCGGGTGGCCCGGGAACTGATCGAACTGACCGACCGAGAGGCAGGTGTGACCGATGAGCGCGCAGCCCTTTGACGATGTGCGTGCGCATGTGCATCGCCCAGATCTTGCCCGGGAACACGGATTCGAGGCCCGAAAAGGGGCGGAATCCGCGTGCCCGGGGGCACCCGCGGGCGCGCGAGTACCACATCTGAGGCTCGTAGATCAAGGTACGGCGCCGAATCCGGAGCCGTACGCGCCGCCCCCGCCGCCGCGAGGCGGGCTGGGTGCGGCGCTGGCCGAGGAGCTGCGGGCCGCGCAGGTGCAGGCGGCCGCTTCGGCGGCCGGCAGCGACTGGGCGGTCGAGGCGATGACGCCGGTGCTGGCCTGGACCCGGCTCGCGCCGGGCAAGGGCGAGGCCGCCAACTGGATCATCTGGACGGTGATGACCGCGGCCGGGCTGTGCCGGGCGTTGTGGAACAGCGCCGGCTACCTGATCGTCAAGGGCACCGACACCCGCATCAAGGCCGGCGTCGCGACCGGCGTCCTGCTGATCGCGCTGGGCATGGCCTACCTGGCCGGGCACAGCGCCTGAGTTTCGTGCGTCGCAAGAACAACCCCAACCCCTGAACCATCAAGGAAAAGAGTCTGATCATGAACATCCTGGGCTGGATCAACGCCCACCAGACCGGACTGATCGCGTTGCTGATCGCGATCTTCTGCGTCACGACCGCCAAGAAGATCCTGCCGAAGATGCGGGACAAGGACCGCGGCTCACACGCCCGCTGGGGCGCGTTCGTGCTCTACGCGATCGGTGGCCTCGCGCTGACCGTCGCGATGATCCCCTTCATCCACTGGCTGATCGGCCTGGGCGGCCGCGCCGGTGTCGGCGCGCTCGTCGGCAACCTGACCGCGGTGGTCACGCTGGCGCTGGGCTGGCACGGTGTCGCCCTGCTGATCAGCATGATCCGTGACCTGGCGGACAAGCAGCCCGACCACGAGGCGCGCACCGCCGCGCTGTGGACGCCGACGCTGCTGCCGATCGGCGGCACCGCCGTGGTCGGCCTGCTGCAGAACCCGCAGGGCATCGGCCAGGGGCTGACCGCCGCGGCGATGGGCATCGTCACCCTGATCTACGCCTTCATGATCGTCAAGCGGGCGGACGCGGCGACCAACCACAAGAACAAGTGGAACTGGTTCTCGTTCGGCGTGCTGCTGCTGGCCGGTCTGGTGATCATCCCGCTGATCGCCTACGCCGACACGGCGCTGATCTCCCAGCTGCCCTCGGGCATCCGCGCCATCGTGCGGACCGGCATCGGGGTGGCCGGCCTGGGCGCCATCGTCGCCGGCGCCTACGACATCTGGGTCGACAAGGTGCCGGACAAGCTGGCCCGCACCGCGGCGATCTTCGGCATCGGCGCCGTGTTCATCTTCGGCGGAATCGCGCTGGCGGCGATCACCGGCGCCACCGCCGACGGCGCCGACGTCCTGAACGGAGTGTTCTGATCCCATGACCGTTACCGCGCCGCCCCCGGCGAGCACCAGCTCGCCGGGGATGGCCCCCGAGGAGAAGAAGGCGGCCGCGCTGACGATCGGCGCGGGTTTCCTGCTGGGCGGCCCGGTGATCGGGATCATCGCCGCCCTGGCGGTCGGCATCGAGCAGGCGTTCATCAAGTCCGGCTGGGACAAGCCCGGCTGGTTCGAGGGCCGGCCGCGGCTGACCGCCGAGCAGCTGGCCGAACGCCGCCAGCAGCTGGCCGCCGACGCGGCGCAGGTGCTGGCGGACCTCAAGCAGCGGGCGCAGGCCCGCTCGGCGCTGCTGGAGGAGCACCGGCAGCGGCTGCGGGACTGGATCGACAACAACCGTGACGGGGACAAGCCGGACCGGCCGGACGGTTCCGTCCGAAACCCGTGGGAGTTCCTGAAAGACACCGTCGCGAAGTCCAAGGCGGGGTATAGGCTCTTCGACGATAAGATGGCCCGCGCGAACGAGAAGATCACCGGTACCTACCCGGCGATCGGTGCGTTCTTCCGGGACCTCTGGAACTTCCTGACCGGCTTCGCCGAAGGCGCCCGCGCCGGCTGGCGGCAGTGGCAGGAACAACAGCGGCCGGGCAAGCGCAGCGCCCAGCCGGACGAACAGAGCCCCGAGCCGGACGAGCGCGGTACCGAGGACTTCGCGGCCGAGGCGCTGGACGGCCCGGAGCCGGACTTCGTGTACGAGCCGGGCGCTGCCGGGTCACCCCTGGCGGATCCCGTTGTGACCGGTGGGCCGGCGGCGGCTGTACTCGACGCCGACGAGGCCCTGCCGCTTGGACCTGCCGGCCCGGGCGAGCGAATCATCGAAGGAGATGTCATGACCGCAGACGGCACCACGGTGCTGCCGTCCGGTGAGACCCCGCCACGGCGGGGCCCGCAGGGCGAGACCAACCTGGACTTCATCCTGCAGCTGTTCGCGCCGATCCCGCCGCTGCTGGCCAGCGTCGAACGGCAGTTGCCGGATCTGCAGGGCTCACAGCGGGTGGTCGCGCGCCGGCTGCACCGCATTCGCAGCCTGGCCGGTATCTACCCGGTGCCGATGGTGGTCTGGGAGCTGCTGGCTGAAGCCGGCCGGATGGCGCAGGTCCTGCAGAGGGGGCTGCGGCTGGTCGGGGAGAACAACGCCACGGCGATCCAGCTGGGCGAGCAGGCGCTCGTGTCGCTGCAGCCGGCCCAGGAACATCTGCAGCAGGTGCACCGCGAAGGTGCCAGCGGCGAGGTCTTCGCCAACGCTGCCGAGGCCGGGGCCTGAGGAAGGAGAAGATCATGAGCACTGACGTCGTTCCCCGCATCGACAACGCCCCCGTGGTTACGCCGGGGCCGACCGCCCTCGCCCCGGCTCGACCCGCCGCCGGCGGGTCGACGGCGGGGGCCACCGGTCAGCTGCCGGCTCGCCCGCTCGCCCGGCAGGTGCCGGCGAGCCAGGCGGCCTTCAGCGTTCTCGATCTCATCGGCCTGGAAATGGCGAACCTGAACACCGACCTGGCCACGCTGGGGGAGCAGCTGATCCCACTGAGCAAGACGGCCGACGCGCTCGACGCTCTGGTGAGCAACCTCGACGAGGTCAGCAACCTCTACCAGGCGCCGACGGCGACTCTGGTCGCCACCGACGCGGCCAGCGCGGTCGCCTCGCACACCGCCGACCTGGTGGTCGCGGTGCACGAGCACTCCGTGCTGGTGCAGGCGCTGAACGCCGCCGCGTTCCAGGCGCTGGCCACCATGCGTGACGTGCAGGACGCGGAGCGCGCCACCGGCGCCGGCCCGGCGCTGCTGCGCGACGCAGGGCGCCGCTGACCCGGCCGTTACGGTGCCGCCCGCCCCGCGAGGGCGGGCGGTGCCGCAGCCGCCGGTTCGATCCCGCCGACTGAGAACCAACACCCAAGGAGAATGATCATGTCGACCGCGACGATGCCCCGCACCGAGCGGCCCTTGCCCCCGATTCCCGGCAACGCGAACAAGTCCGACGTCTGGCGCGACAAGAACGGCAATCTGGAGCAGCACGCCGTCGAGCTTCCCGTTGACAAGCAGACCTACCAGGTCAACGGGAAGCTGTACGCGTGCATCACCGCCGCCTGCACCACTGCGGAGTGGGTGATCGCGCCGCGGACCGAACCGAAGGCCAAGCACTGCCCGGTCGACGGGCAGCTGCTGGCGCTGGTGCCGCTGGACGACACCGACGACGACCCAATCGCCGTCGGCCGGCAGCGGCAGCTGGCCTGGGTCGCCAACCTGTGGGCGCAGAAGAAGATGCAGTACGCCGAGAGGATCCGGGCCTCGGCGGCGATGACGGCGGTCCGTGACACCCGGGCCGGCGCGCCGGCCAAGCTGGCCCAGCTGGCCGAGGACGGTAAGGGTCACCTGCCCAGCCTGGCCGCGAGCGTGGCCGTCGAGGTCGGCGTCGTCTACACCGTCGACATGACCGGCGCACTGCAGACCGCGGCGCTGGCCAGCGTGGTCACGGTGGCCGGTGTGGTCGCTGGCTACCTGCTGGCCGTCTACGTCGAGAAGATCCGGGCCCGGCTGCGCAAGCAGGGCCTGGAGGGCCGGGCCGCGAAGAAGGCCCGCGAGCGGGGCCTGTGGGTGACCCGGGCGGCCGCCAGCACCGGCGTCTTCCTGGCGGCCACCGGCGCCCTGGATGCGCTGGCCGGTCTGGACGCGGCCAGCGGCGTGCAGTGGGCGGTGCTGACCCTGCTCGGGCTGGGGCTGGCCTGGTGGACCAACCGGGCGCACTGGGAGCGGCTGTGGGCCGAACGGCAGCGGATCCGCCAGCTGGCGATCGACAACGCCCGCCGGGCGGCGGAGGCCAGGGCCCGGCAGGCCGAGGTCGAGGCGCAGGCGATGCTGGCGGAGGCGGCGCTGCGCCAGCAGATGGCCGATGTCGGCGCGTACGACGAGGACAACCCGGAGCACCAGGGTGAGCGGATGCGCATCGAGTGGGAGCGCATCGGCCGGCTCGAGACGGCCCGGGAGAACTTCCTGCAGATCACCCGGACGAAGATCGCCCCGGCGCAGACGCGGGAGATCACCGCGCCGGACCCGACGACCGGCGAGCGGGTGCGGATCGGCTGGGAGTACCTGGGCACCGCCGAGCCGGGCGCGCTGGTCGGCCGCGGCGGCATGGTCTCGCCGCTGCAGGCGGCCAAGGACTGGCTGGTGGCCGTGCTGTTCGACGGCAAGCACGACGCGGCGGCCATCTCGCTGGTCGACAACCCCGGCGGCCGGCAGAACACTTTCATGATCATGATTACCGACCGGGCCCGGCTGGGCGACGCCGTGCCGTGGCGCGCCGAGACGGCGGTGCAGGTCGACGCCGACGGCACCCGCCACGGCTACCTGGGACGCGCGCTGACCGGCGACGACCTGCAGGAGGTGCTGTACAAGCCGGGTCAGCCGTTCGGCGGCGGTGTCGTGGGCACCACCGGCGGCGGCAAGGGCGCCGACGCCACCCGCTACCTGTGCAACCTGCTGATGGCCTGCATCTTCCCGATCCTGGTGGACCCGAAGCGGCTGGTCGACTACGCCGACTTCGCCGGGATCTTCCCGATCGGGTTCACCCGGCGGCACCGGCGCATGATCCTGGCCTTCCTGCACGCCGAGCGGCAGCGCCGCGAGACGAAGCTGGCGGCCGCGCCGAAGACCAACCGGTACGGCGCGAAGGTGGCCGGCGAAAGCAAGTGGAACACCCACGACCCGCAGACCGGGAAGATCGGCGTCTACGGCCAGCCGATCGCCCACATCTGGGACGAGTTCCACGACCAGGCCAAAGATCAGGGCTTCCTGGTGGACTTCGTCAACATGGTGCGGTTCCAGCGCGCCGCCGCGATGGGCGCGAAGCTGCTGAGCCAGGGCGGCGGCCTGGCCGACTTCGGCGACTCGACACTGCGCGACCTGATCAACCTGACGTCGCTGACGATGTACCGCACCGGCGACCTGTCCAGCCGGCTGGCCGGCGGGCGCAACCAGAACTACTCGACCGCCGACCTGCCGCTGCTGCCCGGCATGTGCCTGCGGCAGGCCCCCGGCGCGCCGCAGATCCCGCTGCGCGCCGCGTTCGTCAGCCGCGACCCGGCGGCCGAGGACACCGTGTACACCACGCTGTGGGGCAAGGGCGCCGAGCCGGCGCTGCAGATCGACGACCCGCTGACCTGGATCTCGCAGGAAACGGTCGAGATCATGAAGGACACCGGGGTCTGGGACATGTGGATGCTGGCCCGCGACTACCAGCCCGACGGCAGCTTCCGGCCGAACATCGGCCGGCTGCTCGCCGACGCCCAGGAGGACGAGGAGGACGACGAAGCGGCGATGACGATGGGCGCCGCGCTGGCCGCCATGCGGCCCAAGGCTGTGCAGCCGGCCGACCCGGCGCAGCCGCAGGGCAAGATGGCCGCCCGCGACGTGGTCCTGGCGATCCTGCACGAGAACCCCGGCATCAGCCGCAAGGAGATCGACACCCACGAGGCGTGGGGCCGGGCGCCCGGCTGGGGCAAGCCGCCGGTGGAATCGACCATCACCCGTGCCGCCGACCAGCTCGACCCCACCGTCGGCGGGAGCAAGCCGTTGCCGTCCGACCGGGTACAGAAGATCGACCGCGGCCCGGCCAGCGGTAGCTGGACGCTGACCCCGGACGGCGTCGAGGCCGGCCGGCGTGCAGCGGCCCGGCTCATCCAGCGGCCCGCCGGTATGACCGAGACGCACACCCCGGAGCAGGGCGTCTCGGCAACGCAGCTGGCCGAGATGGCCGCGCTGCGGGCCGCCGAGCTGGCGCGGGTGCTTGCCGACGAGGCGGCGATGGCGAGCCGGCAGGCGTAGTCGCTCTCGTCGCAGTAATACCCTAGGCTGTTGTCAGCCGCTGAAAGCAAGACCCGCCACCGCGGGCCTGATCCACAACGAAAGGAATCTCATGACCTCCGTACTCGAAGACCCTCGCGTGCAGGCCGTCCCTGCCCGCAGCGCGTCCACCAACCCCGACGCGCAGGACTACCTGATCGATGGCCCCGTCATCGGCTACCGCATCAAGTTCGTCGACGCGGGCTGGAACGGCGACCTGCCGGGCGGCTGGGTTGTGATGAATGGTTACTCCGTCTGGCTCGGTATCCGCCCCGACCACCCGCACGTCAAGATGCGCCCACAGCTGGCTGAGACCGGCGGCGTCGACGCCAAGGCGGTCTACTCGTCCGCGGAGGATGCCGTGGGCGCTGTGCTTGCCGGCCTGGATGCCCGATGACCGGCTGCACCCGCGCGAAGGAGAGCAGATGAGCGACCAGCCGCTTCCGATGATCGTGTCGAAGGTGCTCGGCAAGCCGGCGACCGGCCAGGTGTGGCTGGAGCAGGACGCCGGCGGACACCAGCACCTGCGCTGCACCAAGTGCGGCACGTACGAGTTCATGTCGGGCATGGCACCGGGCCTGATGGCCCTGCGTCCGCACGCCGACAAATGTGGCATCGAGGGGGAGTGGGTCGAGGTATGAACGTCTACACCTTCATCAGGGCAGAGCTGGCAAATCCGTTTGCTCCCCGGGACGTCCAGAAGCGTGACCTGCCCGACGACGCTGCCGCCCTCGAGTGGATGCGCTGGGAAGTCATCAGCAGCCACGAGGTGCTGGGCGCCTACCGGGATGGTGAGGTTCTCCCGTTCGCCATTCGCAGGTTCGCCGAGAATGTCCAGGTGGTGCAGCGGTGAGCGCCTACGACGTGGACCCGCGGGTCGCTTGCTACAACGACGGCAGCTTGTATGAGGTCGATACGACAGACGGCCGGGTGTCGGTCTGCCGTTGGGGGGATGTCTGGGCTCTCGTGACCGAGCCGGCGGGGCGCTTTGGTGCAGAGTTCGCCACCGACGACGAGGCGATCCGGTCGCTGATCGGGGACCCGCAGTGAGCGCCTACAAGCACGACCCGCGTGTGGAGATAGGCGTGTTCGAGGCGTACGTGTCCAGCCCTGACGGGCCTAGGTACATCTACGCAGCAGCGGGCACTGACGACTGGGTGGTTACACCCAGCTTCACGAGCACCGAGCTACGGGCTGCGGAGGCCCGAGGTGACATGGAGACTGTCAGGTCCATCGCGGCCCAGAACCCGCACTACCCGACGTTCGACGATGCGGTCTGGTCGCTGATCGGGGATCCGCGGTGAGCCTCAAGGAGTTCATTGCTCGCCGGGTCCACGGTGTCTTCTGCCAGCCGAACGAGGTGCCGCAGGCCGACTGGGGTTGCTGCGGATGCGGTGCGCCGGAGATGGACGTGTACATCACGCTGGGCTGCTCGTACTGCGGCGCGGCTGGTGAGGGCTACTGCTGGGCGTGTGTCGACTCGATTGACTGGCCACCCGACCTTTCGGTTGCCGAGTTCACGGTGCTTCCCGGCCGGGAGCGGCCGTCGTGAAGCCGCTGGGCCAGGTCTCTGGCACCCCGGCCGCGATGGCTTTGGCGAAGGTCGAGGAGGAATTTCGCCGTGACTGAGTCGCTGCCGTCGGTTGCCGCCTTGCGGGACGGACTGGATCATGCTGTCCGGTGGAACTCCGCCGGCGGCGCTTTCGAAGTTGCCCAGCGTGCGGTTGCTGCTCTGCAGCGGCTGGCCGACGCGGAACCGGCGGCGGTGTTCGGCCTGATCGACGAGCTGCGTGGAGCCGAGCATGGTGCTGAACGCTCGCCGTAACGGCCTGGGGTTGCAGGTCGTTCGCGACCTGACCCCGGACCTGCCGCCGGCCTACCGCCCACCGCGGGCGTGCGACGACGAGACGCTGATCTGTCACGGGATCATCTACGCCTTCCCGGTGTGGGAGATCAGCAGCAAGACCGGCCTGATCCTGCTGTACCGGACGAACCCGGTCACTGGTGAGCTGGTTCTGAACCGGGCCGGCGAGCCGATCCCGGCGGGCCAGGTGGCGCACGCCGACCTGGCCCGGCCGGACGCCCGGCCCCGGATCGTCTACGACTACGTCGGGCAGACGATCCGGGCGCTGGAGGTCCGCGAAGCCGAGCACGTCGAGGAGAAATGCTGGGCAGACATCCGTGCCGGTCGCGCGATAGTGATCGCTGAGGGCGAGTGGGACAAGGCGGAACGCGACCGGCGGGAGATCGCTGCGATCACCGGGATGCGACCGCGGTTCAACAAGGAGTACAACGAGAACAACCGGGATCGGATCGAGATCTGGCGGCAGGTGCAGATGCGGCACGCCCGCGACGACGCGCTGAAACGAGCGCGCTGGATCCCGCTGCCGCAGCGCACCGCGCTGGCGTTGCGTGCCGCTGAGCTCGACGTGGTCGGGGCCGGCCTGGACGGCCGGGAGCCGCGGTATCCGCTGAGTGTCCTCGGCCGGGCGCTGGCCGCCGCCGGGCGCTGGATATGGTCCCGCCCGGTGGCGCGCCGGGCGGGACTGGCCGTGGTAGCCGGGTCACTGGCCGGCCCGACTGTTGCAGTGGGACTGCTGTCCGCAGGCTGGCCGGCTCAGGTCGCCGGTCCGGCCGGTGCGGCCGCCGGGGTTGTTCTGACCGCGGCGACTGCCCGCAAGAACCATCGCAAGCGACGCCGCCGGCGTTGAAAAGAGATTCGCCCCTGACCGCGGCAACGGTTCAGGGGCGAATTTTTTTTCGGGGGTGGGGACGACCCGTTAGGAGGTTACTGATGCCAGGATGCGGCCAAGGCCTCCCGCTGGTCAAGACCCTCGGCCCAGCGTGAACGATTCACGCGCCGCGATTCCCAGGCGTCGGCCAGCCGCAGCACTCCCCGGGCTCCGACCCTCGGGTCGGCCCGGAAGGCCCGCACCGTGGCGCGGGCCGCCGCGATCATCTCCATCCGGAGCCGGACCTTCGAGCCGTTGTGGTACTGCAGGCACAGCGGGCATCGATAGGCGATACCGCCGCCGTTACTCTCGATCATGTCTGCGACCGGCTGGCCGAGGCGGTTCTTGCCCCGGCACATTCCGGCCAGCGCGGTGAAGTCCCCGCTGCATACGATCTGTCCGGCGGACAGGGTGTTGCCGCAGCCCTCCCGCGGGCAGGTCGCGCTCATGCGCCAACTTTACGGCGCAGCGCCCGGGCGCCCTGGCCGGCGTAGTGCGTCAGGTAGCCCATCAGCAGCGCGCCGTGCAACGCGATGACCGATGCGTAGCCGGCCCGCGCGATCACCCACATCTGCGGTCCCATCGTGCTGTAGATGGCGATCACCGTAGACAGGAACAGCGCCACCACCAGGACGTCGTGGGCACCGTTGGGCAGGCCCAGTTCGTACGCCTCGCGCACCGCCCAGCGCGGCAGGCCTTCCTCGGCCCAGGGCCGCCCGCTCTTGTTCTCAGGCGTCTCGTTGTCGGACATGGTTCTCCTCCGGAGAGTGGGGTTGTTGTGACTTTGGAACAGCCTACACTAGGGTTTGGACATGACGACAACCCCCACGCAACGACTTATCGAGATGAGCGCACCGGAACTGGCCGACCTGTACCGCGGCTACCTGCAGGCCATCGCCCACCTGGGGCAGGGCTGGGCCGTCGGCTTGATCTGGGGCGACGGCGCCCGGGAGAGAGACGCTGCGTTCGCCGAGTGGATGCAACGGACGAGCGACGTGCTGTGGCTGGCCGAGGAGCAGCTGCACGAGATGGCCACCGGCCGGCCGGTGGCCATCCAAGGCAGGCGGGCTTGTTACCTCGTCGTGGTCGACGACGTTGAGCAGCTCGAGGAGCTGCTGGCCGACGGCGAGGACTGATACACCCGTGCGATGGAAAACCGGGCAACGCGGCCGACACCATCGCACACCGGTAGTTACGGTGCGTTCAGCAGTTATCTACACAGCGGTAGCAGTGCTGGCCACGGGTTTTCTGACGCTGATCATCATCGTGCTACGCCCGGACATCCGGCTATCAGGGTGCCCGGTGATCGCCCGGCGACCATCCGAGTGCGGCGCAGGCCCCCACCTGCGCCGCACTCCTCTCGAGCCACCAGGAGTACGCCATGAAACTGGCCGCAGTCGCCACTGCCGCCGGCGTCGCCTACGCCCTGGGGTGGCTGACCCGCCAGCCCCAGCTCACCGCGGCTCGCCGCGAGGCTAGCACCGACGCCCTCACCGGCCTGCTCAACCGGCACGGCCTGACACAGCAGCTGCAGCTGTACCGCGGCCGGCCCTACACCCTCTACCTGATCGACCTCAACGGATTCAAGCCGATCAACGACACCTTCGGGCACCGCGCCGGCGACCAGCTGCTGGCCCGGCTCGGCCGGCGCCTGACCGAGCAGCTGCCCGGCCGGCTCGTTGCCCGCATCGGCGGCGACGAGTTCGTGGTGCTCGGCGCCGGCCGGCCCAGCATCACCGTGGTGGCGACCCTGCGGCAGGTAATCGCCGCTCCGACGATGCTGCCCGGGTCACCCGAACCGGTGAGCCTGACCGCTGCCCTGGGTATCGCCTACACGTGCGTGAACACCGACCCGCGCGGCGTGCTGCACGCCGCGGACCTGGCGATGTATCGCAGCAAGAGATCAGGAGAGCCCTGCTACGCCGATCCGGTGATCGATGGGGATTCGCGCAGGCCGCACCTGGTGTCCGTGTCGCTGGATGCCTGTAGTCTGCTTCATGACTGAATCACCTTCAGGTGTGGAGACAGCCATGAGCCAGTCAAGAGCAGACGAAGCCGACCAGCCCGTATGGGCCGTCCGGGCAGCACAACCAGGACCGCACTGCTACATCTGCGGGCGCGGCCGGGCCACCGCCACCACGGTCCTGGCCGGGCACCTGCCGAACGGCGGCACGAAAGTCCCGTGCTGCGTGGAAGGTAGAGGCTGCCGGGACGGGCGGGTCTACCACGGGCCGCAGGGCGCGCCGCACTGGCCGGGCGAAGCCTGCCCGATCTGCGCGCGCAGCACCGGGATGGCGCAACCCGCCCGGGCGCGCAGGCGCAACACCCGTCGCAGCTGACCGACCCTGTCACTTCCGGCTGAAGACGTGCGGCGGCCAGGTGATGCATGTACGACCTCCGAGCCGGCCTGCTCGTTGAGCTGGTGCAAGAGCTGGTCGTGATGATCAGCTGACCACCACGGCCCTGCCGGTTTCCCGGCGGGGCCGCGGTCGCCGCACAGGCTGACCGCGGGGAAGGAACCGATGGACTTCGCAGACCTCAAGGAGCGGCAGTCGAAGCCCTGGACCGAACGGCCCGAGGGTGTCGTGCTCGAGGCCGTCCTGGGCAGCCGCGCGTACGGGCTGGATCACGAGGAGTCGGACGAGGACCGGCTCGGGGTGTTCCTGGCCCCCAGCGACGCCTTCTTCGCCCTCGACGATGTTCGCGAGACGGCGAAGAACCCGTGGGCCGACGAGGTGCTGCACGAGCTGGGCAAGATGTGCCGGCTGCTGTTGAAGGTCAACCCGTCGGTCACCGAGATGCTGTGGGTAACCGATCATGAGATCTGCACACCGGTCGGACAGGAACTGATCGAGCTGCGCAGCGCCTTCCTGAGCGCCCCCTACTGCCGCAGCGCGTTCCTCGGCTACGCGACCAGCCAGCTCGGCAAGCTCAAGGCCCGGCTCGGCGACCCGCTGCCGGCCGATCTGCATCAGTCCACCGCCAAGAACGCCCGGCACCTGGCCCGGCTGCTGGTCAGCGGGTTCGGCCTGTGGTCGACGGGGCATCTGCGGGTGCGCCTGGACGACCCGCAATGGTTCCTCGACTTCGGCGAGCAGGTCGCCGGCGGAGACCTGCTCGCCGCAGAGGATCTGATCGGCAACTACGAGCAGCTGTTCACCGACACCCCGACGGTGCTGCCGCCGCAACCGGACCGTGAGCGGATCGATGCCTGGCTGCGTGCGACCCGCCAGCGCGCCCTGACGGGCGCCGTCTAGCCGGCCTGGAAATGTCATACCCTCCCTGTAGGCTGTTTTTGTCACAGCAGCCCCACCCGCGGACGGGAAATCCATGACCATGAACCGCATTACCCACGTCAACCTGGTGCTGGACGCCTCCTACTCGATGGAGGACCACGCCAAGAACCTGATCAAGGTGGTCGACGATCACATCGCGCACCTCGCCGCGCGGTCACGTGACCTCGAGCAGGACATCCACATCTCGGTCTACGACTTCGCCGACGACGTCCGCTGCCTGATCTACGACCGTGACGTGCTGCGCCTGCCGTCGATCGCCGCGCTCTACCAGCCGCGCGGCAACACCGCGCTGATCGACGCCACCCTGCAGAGCATGCAGGAACTGGCGCAGACCGCCCAGATCCACGGCGAGCACGCCTTCCTGACCATCGTGCTGACCGACGGCGAGGAGAACTGCAGCCGCCGACGGCCCGCCGACCTGCGGGCCAAGCTCAGCCAGCTGGCTACGAACGAGACGGTCGCCTGCCTGGTGCCCAACGCGTTCGGCAGGGACACCGCGATGGCGTACGGGTTCGCCCCGGACAACATCGCGGTGTGGAACCCGGCCGGCCGCAACGGCCTCGAAGAGGCCGGCGGGGTCCTCCAGGAAGCCGTCGACGGCTTCCTGGACAACCGCGCCAAGGGCAAGGTCGCCACCCGATCGCTGTTCTCCACCGGCCTCGACGCGGTCAACGCGACCACCGTGCGCTCGACGCTGGACCTGCTCGACCCGGACACCTACTGGGTGCTGCCGGTACCGCGGGACACCGACATCAAGGCGTTCTTCGCCGGCCAGCCGGTGGTGTTCCAGCAGGGCCGGAACTACTACCAGTTCACCAAGCGTGAAACCATCCAAGCCAACAAGCAGGTGATCGTGCGAGAGAAGAAGACCGGCCGGTTCTACGGCGGCCAGCGTGCCCGGGATCTGCTCGGCCTGCAGTTGCAGGACATCCGGGACAAGCCGGGCTACAACCCTGAATATGACGTGTTCGTGCAGTCCACCAGTCCTAACCGCAAGTTGATCGGCGGCACGGACCTGCTCGTGCTGCGCTGAGTGCACCCGTTCGCATGACGCCCGTCGTGGTCGGCCCGCGGCGGGCGTCATGTTTGGCTAGACATGTCGCATAGCTATGCTAGGCTCCTCGCATCAACAACCCCGCCGTGATCGGAGAATCATGAATCTCAGCTGTGCTGCCGCGCGCCTGCTGCGCGAGCTGGTCGAGGAGGCCAGGCACGACATCCACACCGGCCACGTCTCCTACGGCACCGACGCGCGCAACGCCGACATCCTCGGGGAGCTCGACGAATTGGACGAGCTGGCCGGCGTCACCCTTACCCAGGACACGGTCCTGCCCGCCGCGAACGAGGCCATCCGATGAGGGGCGGCGATGAGGCGGCCGTTGCTGCGATGTTCGCGAGCGACGTCGAGCGCCACCGCCTGATCGTCAAACACGATCAGGGGCTCTACCGGCATCTGCTGTTCACGCAGCGCGAGCACTCCTGGTGCGACTGGTTCGAGCTGATCTCCACGCCGGGCATGCTGACCATCGCCGGCGACCACGGCACCCACAGCTTCCGCCGCGACACCGACATGTTCCGGTTCTTCCGCAGCAACCCCGACCGGCCGCACCGGATCAACCCGGGCTACTGGGCGGAGAAGACCCACGACCACGGTGCCTCCGTCAAGGCCTACGACGAGGATCTGCTGCGCCGGCTCGTCGACGACCACCTGCAGGAGGCGATCCGGCACCGCGACGCCATCCAGGCCGAACTGGATGAGGAGAACAGCCGACAGCTGCTCGAATTTCTCGAGGATCTCAAGGCTGAGGGGGTCGAGTTCGGCGACCCCGAGTACCCGGCACCGACCCCCGAGCGGGCCGAGGACTGGCCCGAGCTGATCAAGGCGCGCGAGCTCGTCGAGCAGGCCGAGGAGCTGATCCGCGACTACGACGCCGATGACTCGCTCCGCTTCGAGGAAGGCGCCCGCGATCTGCTGCGCGAGCTGGAAAAGATCGGTCTGGTCAGCGACACCTGGGAGTGGGACCTGCGCGACTGGGACTCCCACTTCCTCTGGTGCCTGAACGCGATCGCCTGGGGCATCCAGCAGTACGACCGGGCGATCCGCGACGGCCTGCACGTGGTCCGGACCGGGCCGATGCCGTGGGACACCCCGCTGCCGACCACGCCGCCCGCGGTTCCCGGCGATTGCCGGCCCGCGATTCCGCCGGCCGCGGCCGACGTGCCACCGATGCGCGGGCTGCGCACCGTGGCCGTGGCCGGCGGGGTGCTCTGATCGTCGTAGTGGTGCAACTGTCGCAGCGGTATAGTTCGCTGTTGTGAGATGATGATGAGGCCGCCCGCGGATCCGCGGGCGGCCTCAGCCTGTCCGCACGGCCCAGGAGATGACGATGGATTCGACCCGCGGCGGCGCCTACCAGGAGATCCCCGACGATTTCGCGCGGACCCTGCGCGAGCTGAACGCGGCGGCGCCCGGCGATCCGGCGCTCAACGTGGTGCTGGCGGCGGCCCGCAGCAAGCGCTGGCGGACGCCGGTGCTGGCGGCGGCGCTGGGGATGAACCCGTCGGCGGTCAGTAAGCGGATCGAGCGGGCCCGGGCCCGGGCCGGGGATGAGGACGTCGAAGCGCTGGCGGCCGCGGCCGGGTACGTCGTGCCGGAGCCGGTCCTCGTCCACGCCATGATCGACGGCAGGCGGCTGTCGCCGGAGGCCATCGCCGCACTGCGGCGGTCCCAGCAGATCGCCAGTAAGGTCAACGGCGGGGTGTCGGCCGGGCGCGGCAACCGCCGGACCAGCGAGGCCTTCTCCGCCGAGCTGTACCGGCTCACCACCGTCGAAGGCTTCAGCGCCTACTACCTGGCCGCCGTGCTGGGCATCAGCCACCGGGCGGTCACCAGCCGGCTGGAGCGGCACGGGATGCGCACGCCGTGCCCATCGGTGGCCGGCACTGCCTCCGGCGTCTACTCCGGCCGCAAGATCGGCGACCCGGGCCAGGGCGTCCCACGGGTCACCCGCGAGCAGCGCGCCGAACTGCGCGCGCTCTGGCAGGCGTATGCCGAGAAAAAGCGGGGCGCCCGGTCGGCGCTGGCCACGAAGCTGCGCGAGTACCTCGAGGCGGAATTCACCTTGGCGAACCTGGCCCGGACGATGAGCTCCCGCGATGTGCGGGTACGCTACGGCGCGCTACAGCACCTGCTGGCCGCCGATCACGAGCCGGCAGAGGCCAACTCATGATCAGGTTCTTGAGCTGGGACTTCCGCGAGGGCGTCACCGCCGAGGCCCTGGCGGCCGTCATCGGGCAGTTCCACGGCGGCCCGGTCTATGCCACGGCGGTCGACTCCCACAGCGACTCCTACGAGTTGGTGTTGTCCACCGAGCCGCTGTCGAGCGACCAGGCGCAGCAACGCTGGGAAGCGCACCAGGTGGCCTTGATCGAGGATCCGCCCTGAGCCGGCCCGGGCGGCGGTTGCTATCTTGCCTGCTGACCGACTTCGACCAGATCGAGAACCCGATGGCGGATAAGCCGGCCGAGACTGGTTCGGCCGAAACAGAAAAGAAGGACACCCGGATTGCCCCCGGACGCCCTTCCCAGAATCCCAACAGCCTCCAGAAGACCGAAGGTACCGACACTGTAGCCGAGGACGACGAGCCTGACTACAAAGTTCGCTCGAAGATCACCATGAGGGGGTTGCGTGCTGGCGTCCGATACGACGATCGCGATGTTGCTGACGGACAAGCAGCTTCGGCTCGACCCCTACGATCCGCAGCTGCTGCAACCGGCAAGCATCGATGTACGACTGGACCGGTTCTTCCGGGTCTTCGCCGGCCATCGGCACACCGCGATCGACCCGGCGATCGAGCAGGCAGGGTTGACCGAGCAGATCGAGGTCGCCGACGGCGAGTCCTTCGTCCTGCACCCCGGCGAGTTCGCGCTCGGCGCCACCCTGGAGCGCGTCAGCGTCAGCGATTCGCTGGCCGCCCGCATCGAGGGCAAGAGCAGCCTCGGCCGACTCGGTCTGATGGTGCACTCCACCGCCGGGTTCATCGACCCCGGCTTCAGCGGCCACATCACGCTGGAGTTGGCCAACGCCGCCGGGCTGCCGATCAAGCTGTGGCCGGGGATGAGGATCGGGCAGCTGTGCATCTTCCAGCTCAGCTGCCCGAGCGAGCATCCGTACGGTCATCAGGTCTACGGCTCGCGCTACCAGATGCAGACCCGCGGGCCGGTGCCTAGCCGCGCACACTGGGACTTCTGCACCTGGCCGACGTGATCCGGGTCGTCCGAGAGCATCCACTTTTATGATCTTCTTCATGTAGGCGCGACGCCGCCGGAAGATCGTAGAGTAGGATCACGACACCGCCGCGGGAGAGGAGAAGCGATGGAGTCCGCCGTGCGCATCTGCGCGAACTGCCGCGTGCTGGTGCGACCCGTCGAAACCCCCGGCGACTTCTCCTCAACCTGGCAGCATGTGCCTGAGTTCGCGGAGAAGTTCTCCCGCAGCGTCTGTGATACCGCCGCGCCCGGGCGGCCCCCGTCCGGCTCGGAATCCCGGTTCGGGATGGCCCGGATCAAAACGCCCGGCGGCGACAGGCATGTCCTGCGCGGCACGGTCGACGACCTGCCGACGGCGGGCGACGTACCGGTCACCGTCGGTGTCGACGGCAGCTACAAACTCACCCTGACCGCCGCTGAGCGCGTGATGAAGCCGATGTCCTGGGCGTACCTGACCACCAGCGGCCTCTACGGCCTCGGCACCTCGCTTTCATCAGGCAAGGTCGTCGGCGGCCGGGCGCAGCCCAACGGCTCCGACCCCGAGCGGACCTTGCAGGCCGAGCTGCGCGCCGTCGCCAACGCCCTGACCGTCATCGAACCCGGCACCCCTGTGGTCATCCTCAGCGACAGCCGCGACGCCATCGGGTTCGTGAATCTGTGGCGCGACGGATACCAGGTCTGGCCGGCCGGCTACAACCTGCAGCGTGCCGGCGGCCGCGAATCCACCCTGGCCAGACTGGCCCGTCGCGTCCGCGAGGACCAGGACCGGATCCGGATCGAATGGGTGCAGGGACACTCGGGGCATCCGCTGAACGAGGCCGCCGACCGGCTTTCCCGGCTCGCCCGGATCTGGACCACCGATCAGCTGGACCGTGACGAGGTCGCCGCCACCGCGCTGCGGATCGCCACCGCGGCGCTGAGCTGTTACACCGCGCCTGTCCGCTGACCGGCGCGGGGCGCACCCCGCTCGTTCCTGCCCGACTGACCCGTCGCGCTGATGCTTGCCCTGTCGCGGGCGATCCCGTAGCCTGAACGTGTCACACTTATATCCAGATTCCGAGGTGTTCTACGGTGCTGAGAAACGGCGAGGGTGCCCCACTGACCCCGGCACAGATCGCCGCGCACCTGCACGTCAAGGTCTGGAACGTGACCCGAGAGCTGCAGCTGGCCGATCGTCAACCGCACCGGTTGCACGGACAGAAGATCCGCGGCGAGGGGGTCGGCCGGGGCGGGCAGTGGCGGGTCGATCGCCAGGCCTACCTGGCCTGGCTGCAGATTCCCCTGCCCGACCGTACCCACCTCGGACCGGACGGGCTGCCGGAGCTGATCCCGTTCGCCGGCGCCGCGGCACACCTGAAGATCGGTGAAGCTGAGCTGCGCCGGATCGTCCGCGCCGAGCGACTGACACACATCGCCTTCGGACGAATGCGCTATCTCACCCATAACCAGCTGGAACGCCTCCGCGTTCAGTTGGACGAAAGCTACCGGGAGGCGACACCCGGTGGAGGAGACCCAGGCCCGGTGACTTAAGGGATGAACGCTTCGCCGCGGTGCCCCTCGTTCGTGCCGGGCCTGGTGTCTCTTTCTCGTAGCAAGAACCTCAACCCCGAGGAGCATGATCACATGAGCAACGACGCAACGCAGTACCCCGAGCGCGACAAACTCGACCTGGTCAAGGACAAGACGCAGGCCATCGGCGAGTTCCTCGACTGGCTGGGCTACGAGAAAGACATCCAGCTGGCCAGAGTCGACACCGACGGGATCTACCTGACCTGCGAAAGCTGGCTCGACCTGCTCGCCGAATGGGCCGGCATCGACCGGGACCGGCTCGAGGCCGAGAAGCTGCAGATGCTCGACCAGCTGCGTGCGGCGAACGAGCGCTGAGCCTTGGAGGATCTGCTGTCGCTGGCCGGTTTCGCGGCCGGCCCGCCGAGGCTGCTACCGGCGGTCGTGTATCGCCGCCGGGAACACCGTCGGCGGGTCGTCGGGGAGTCACGGCCGTGCGCGCATTGCACGATGAACCGGGAACGCTGGCACCGCAATCCCGCCTACATCCCGCAGTGGGTGACCCGCGACGACATCGTGACGGCCTTCGCCGCCGTTCTGATTACCAAGAGGGACGGCTCGACGCTGGAGTTGTGCGCACAGCATGCTCAGGAATATGACGACAAACGGGGAGATCGCGATGGCTGAGGACACCTTCGTCCAGATGCTGTTGGAGGTCGCCGGCGGGCAGGTGGCCGACGAGCGTGACGTCGGGCTGGCCCGGGCTGCCGCACGGTGGGCCGTCGAGCGGGGCCACTGGCAGGCGCATCTGTCCAACGGCTTCTTCTTCGAGATCGAGACCTTGACGTTCTGGATCCTGGTCAACCGCGTGGAGCAGGTCCTGGAGATTCGCACCCGGCTGGCCGCCGGCAAAGGCTGGCTGGTGCACGCCCGGCACCGCATCGCGCACGTCGGGCAGGGGCTGGACGTGCTGGCCACCGAAGGTCTGCTGCCGCCCCGCTTCTCCGCCCTGGGCCGCCAGGCTCTGGACGACTACGCCGAGGCCATGGATCGTGCGGCGGCCGAGATGGCCTCGGGCAGGGGCTTCAGCGGCTCGGCCGAAGATCGCTGGGAGATGCAGATCCGGGCCGTCACGATGAACCGCGCCGCGGACCAGGCGCGGGCGTTCCCGCGCGCCGAGCTGGCGGTGATGCACCGGTGAGCCGGGGCCGGGTCGGCATCTACGACCGTCACAACGAGGTGCGTGCGGCGAAGCTGGCCGCGATGACCCCGCAGCAGCGTGCGACCCAGCGCGCGGCTGCCAAGCTGAAGCTGCTCGAGCCGGTTGCTGTGGCTCCGGTGGTCGGGGACCCGAACGGTATCGCCTGGGAGACCTGCGACTGCGGCTACGTGCCGCAGGTCGGCCCGGGCGGCAAGGCGCTGCCCAAGTCGGGGGTCAACGCCGAGCCGGCCTGGCGGTGGACCGAGGAGAAGTCCCGCGGCCGTAAACCGTATCTGCGGGCCGTGGTCAAGGACATGGCCTTGAAGGTCTACAAGATCGGATACCGGCACAATCCGATCGAGCTGCACAGCGGCGACGGATTCCCCGATGACATCTACTGGGGGCGCTTCGGTCCGAAACTGATCATCAGGGAGCTCAAGGCGATGCGCCCGGAATGGAAACGCGGGCAGAAGCAGCACCTGCTCAGCCTGCAGGAGGCCGGGCAAGATGTCGCCGTGTGGTATCCCTGCTGCCTGCTGTCGGGCCTGATCGACCAGGAGATGGCGGCGCTGGCCGGGGTCCGGCCGAAAGGCTTCTACGCACGTTGTGCCGCAGGCACTCCCAACGCGCCGCTGACCTGGGAGGACGTAGCTAAGGGGGCCCTCGACGAGGCCTGTTGACACGCCCGATTGGCGCCGCCGCGCCGCCTGCGCCGACGGCCGTCAGGACATGGTTCCCGACGGCCGTCAGGCAGTCCTGCTGGCCAAGAAGGTCTGCGCCGGCTGCCCTGTGCAGATGCGGTGCTACGCAGATGCCGAAGACCTGAGCGCCGCCTACGGGCACGACAATCCACAGGGTGTCTGGGCCGGCCTGACACTGCAGGAACGCAACACATGGGCCGGCCTGCGGCGGACCCCGGCTCCGTGCGCGGAATGCGGTCTGATCTGCGTTCCTGTCAGTCATGCGACAGACCGGTGCCAGGCATGCGACCCGGAAACCCCGCTGGCCTACCGCGATTACCGTGATCAGATTCTTGAAATGATCGCGGCCGGCTGGACGTATCAGCAGGTGGCGGACCAGTTGCGCCTGAGCAAGTCGGGGGTGGCCGGCGCCTGCTATCGATGGCAGGAGAAGGCACGGACCTCCCCCAGAAGAGGCAAGCGCGCGGTGAAAGAATGCGGCACCCTGGCCGCCAAGTCCCGCCATGCCAGACACGGGGAGAGCTGGGAAAACTGTGCCTGTAAGCACGTTGCCTGGAAGCGGGGGACGCCGCAGCAGCAGACCCACAGGGAGGTAAATGTAGATTGAAACGTGACTTCGTACGTCATCCTCTGTTCTAATGGTCAGCAGCTAAGCGGTTCTGCTGGACACCCTCCCTCCAGGAAGGCACCTCATGAGTCCCACTCCCTCCTACTCGACCGAAACACCGGCCGCGAAGATCGCCGCGGTTGCCCGGGCGCGCACCAAATCCGCAGCGGTCAGCGTGCTTCAGCAGCCGGTCTCGATCCTGACCCACCCGCAACTGCCGGACGTCGAGATCACGCTGGAACTGATCACCCCGGAGCTGGCCGAGCACTACCTGTCGAAGCGGCCCAGTGCCACCTCGGCCATCAAACAGCGCTCCATCTCGGATTCGCTGGTCGACCGCTATGCCGAGGACATGCGCAGCGAGAACTGGCCCTTCACGGGTGACCCGGTGCGCTTCAACACCCTCGGCGAGCTGATCGACGGCCAGCACCGGCTCAAAGCGGTGACGCTCTCAGGTCTACCCGAGTTCATGGTCGTCATCCGCGGCCTGCTGCCGGACACCTTCTCGGTGTTCGACACCGGCCGTGCACGGTCGTTCACCGACGTGCTGACCAGCATGGGTATCAGCAACGTGTCCATGAACGCCGGTGTTACCCGCAGGGTTTTCTACTGGCGCCGGGGCAACTACGGTGTGGCCAACATCGGCCGCATCCCGAACCCCCCGTTCCTGGGCATTTCCGCCAGCCCCAGCATGCTGCTGCAGACCTTCAGCGAGCTCAAGCCGGAGATCCAGGCCGCCTCTCGCCGCGGCGCCGGGGTGCGAACCCTGTTCGCCCCGAAGACCGCCGCGCCGGCTGTGGTCGCCTTCGTGTATCTCGTGCTCTCGCGCATCGACCTGGAACGCTGCGAGATGTTCTTCCACGAGCTGCAGGTCGGCCCCGCACAGGTCGGCCCCGAGTACCCCATCTTCGTGCTGCGCGAGCGTCTCAAGAGGCACCTGTCGCCGGCCGAGACGGCGGCCCCGGACTGGGTGTGGATCCACTTCTTCTTCCACACCTGGAACAAGTGGTATCAGGGCGCGACGATGGGCGCGCTGAAGACCCCGCCGCACGCCCGGTACTCCCACGTCGCGCGGCCGATCGACCCGCATGCCGCCGACCGTCCGACCGGCTGGGAACCGCTGGGCGGGGTGACCGCGTGAGCACGTCCAACCTCCTTGAGGTCCGTATCGCCGAGATGGCCGACGTCGGCACAGCGATGCGGCTGATGGCCGGCCGGTTGAAGCTGAGCCTGACGAAGATGGTCGAGGCAGGCGGCGTGCAGAACGGATCGTTGATCGGCATCGGCACCGGCAGCAGGAAGACCAAGGATATGAGTCTCGTCCCGCTGCTGCGGCTGCTGCGGGCGGTCAACTGGGAGATGGCCGGCCGGGTCCGCGACCCGCGCGGCATCGTGATCTACCCGGAGGGAGCCGTCGAGCTCCTGATCACCGCGCCGGACGGTGCTCGCATCGAGGTTCCGATCGGCGCACTGTCCGACGTGGCCGTGCTGCTGAACACCATGGCCGCCGCCAACGCGCTGACCGTCACCGGCTTGAACAAGAAAGCCAAGCTCGGCGGCGCTTCGCTGGTCGCACTCGCCAAGAACTCGGGGCCTTACGACGACATTCGGTTGCGCGGGCTGCTCCAGATCGTCGAGGCCGCGCAGTTCGAACTGCTGATCCGCCCGCGGCACGCCACCCGGCGCGAAGCACGGCACGCCACACTGCCGACACGTTCGGACGCAAAAGCGACCTGAACAAGCCCGGCCCCCACCTCGGTTCACTGGGTGGGGGCCGGACTTTGTTCAGACCAGCGCAGCGGCGCGGCTCTGCCGGCGCAGCGGGCCCAACCGCCGGCCGGGCAGCGGATCCTGGGGGTGCTGAATGCGCCACCAGATGTAGCGGCGCATCTCCGCCGAGCATTCACTGTCCCCGACCGTTGCCATGAACATTTCCCAGCGCGGCTCTTCGACGCGCAGAGTCGTCAGGAAATCGTGCGGCGCGGCGACGTCATCGCCGAGCACGGCATCCGTATGGTCGATGCGCCAGTCCATGAAGACCTTCAGGTCACTGGCGCGGCCGATGTCACCGACGACCTTGCCGTACTGCTGCCACAGCCACGACGGCAGCCGCAGTGAGCGATGGTTGGTGTCGGCCATGGCGCCATCGTATAGATCACGATGGACGCCCGCCAACGTCGTGGCAGAATTCGGAAGAAGTGCCTGCTGGATCCCCCGATCGGGGTTTTTCCGAAAACCCCGATGTTGCACTTGCCATTCGGACATTTTGACATTAGGTTTTGTATTTACGCGCGGCCTCAAGCCAGCGCGATCGTCACAAGAGCAACGACCCCAAGGAGCCCACCGTGACGGTCTCTTCGATGCCTGCTGCGCTCGTACCGCAGGCGGATTCGAACGACCCGACCCGCGGACGTCGGACAGCTACCGACCCGCGACCGCACGTACGTATGACCGCCGGATTCTTCACCGAGCCCGGCAAGCTCACGCACGTCGCCGATCCCGTCGAACGGATGGCCACGCTGGCTCTGCATGCCGCGGCCATCGGGATGTCCCGTGAGTTGGGCACCGACGGGCACATCGTGCCCGAGACGGTGCTCGAAGCCACCGGCCTGCCACCGCAGTTCGCCAAGACCCTGATGACCGACGGTCTCTGGCACCAGGCCGACCACGGCTGCCCGCGCTGCCCGCAGCCGCGCTACCTGCACGTCTACCTGCACGACATCCTCAACCACAACCGCACCGCCGAGCAGGAGCGGCGCATCGCCGAGCAGCGGCGCGGTAGCGGCGCCAAGGGGCTGGCCACCCGCTGGGACGGCCACCAGAAGCCGGAGAAGAAGCCCGCCCGGCCACCGGGACGCCCGCGCAAGAACCCGCCGGCTGACCCGCATGCGGGTGTGGCACTGGTCGCGGTCGAACCGGGCGAGACGCCGCCGGTGGCGCAGCATCCCGCTGAAGCCCGGGCGCGAGCGCGCCGTGGGCGGCCACGGCGGACCGAGCCGAGGGTGTTCGACCCGATCGTGGTCGAGCTGTGCGACCTGCTCGCCGATCAGATCGCAGGTAACGACCCCGACGGGGTGCGCCCGAACGTCACCGACACCTGGCGCAACCAGTGCCGGCTGATGATCGAGAAGGATGGCCGGGAGCCCGAGAAGATCCGCAAGGCGATCCTGTGGTGCCAGAAGGACAGCTTCTGGCACGCCAACATCAAGAGCATGCCGACGTTGCGCACCAAGTACGCGACTCTCAGCGCCCGGGCGCACGAGGAGAAGCAGCGCCTGCTGGGCCGCGCCCCTGCCCGGCGCCCCGGCGACGCGCCGGCCGCGGTGGCGGTGCCGGGCATGAACGCCCTCTACGACGACGACAACATCCCTGGAGCACAGCGATGAGCGGCGAGGCCGTATCCGAGAAGGCCGCCGGCGGGGACGTCTTCCGCGACATCATGGCGGCCCGGCTGCGCGCCCGCGGCATGGATCCGGCGCTCATGGACACCACCGACGACGAGATCCTCGACCCGCGCGGCAACGTCTGGTACAACCGGGACGAAGCGGTCCGGCACCTGACCGGGCATGCTCTGCGCGCGCTGAGCATCTACGCCGACGGCGAGTTCGACTTCGACCGGCTGCCGCAGACCTACCGCTACGTCCAGGAGTGGGCGGACAGCCAGAAGGCCGACCCGAGCGCCGACCCGATGCTGATGCTGCGCGGCACGATCGGCTGCGGCAAGACCAGCCAGCTGATCGTGCTGCTGCGCGAGCTGGTGCTGCACCACGCTCACCTGGCCCGGCACTTCCGCTGGTACTTCATCACCAACCGCAACTTCGCGGCCGCGATGCAGCCCGGCAGCGGCCGGGACCCGGATGCGCTGATGCACCGGCTGCTGCACGCCGACCTGGTGGTGCTCGACGACCTGGGCGACTACAACACCCAGGACTTCGGCCGGGCCGCCGACGCCACCAGCCGGCTGATCAACCATCGCGCACACCACCGGCTGCCACTGGCCACCAGCAGCAACCTGCCGTTCGTGCGCGCTGAGAAGGTCAAGGAGCGGGAAGAGGAGCTGGGTCAGCGCATCGCCGTGCTCGCTGACACCCTCGACGGCCGGGCTATTTCCCGGCTGCAGGCCGGCTGGGTCGTCACCATGCCTGAAGTCGACTACCGGGCCCGGCAGGGCCGGAGGCTGGGGCCGTGAGCGCCCCCGCCATCGATCAGGCCCAGCAACGCCACACCCGTATCGACGAGATGGCGGTGCTGGGCGCGATGATGCAGGCCGCGCCGCACAGCACCGTCCCGGCGCAGGTGCGGGGGCTACTGGAACCCGCCGACGGCCAGGAAGGGGTCGGCGAACACCACTTCAGCCTGCCCGGCCACAAACTGGCCTGGCGCACGATCATCGCGCTGATGAACGCCGGCGAGCCGCACGACCTGAATGCGGTCGCCGCGGCCATCCCCGTCGAACAGCTGCGGCTGCTCAACAACGGCGCCTACCTCAGCGACCTGGCGCAGGCCTGCCCGACACCGGCCAGCGGCACCTGGTACGCCCGCAACCTGGCCAACGCGACCCTGCTGCGCCAGATCGGCGACGCCGCCGCCGCGCAGGCGCAGGCGGCCGCGGTGACGGCACTCAACGACGCCACCGAGGTGCTGGAGGTGGCCCAGGCGCGGCTGAACGCGCTCGCCCCGCCGGGCCGGCGGGGGGCGATGGTGCCGTGGTCGGTGATCGGCCCGGAAACGCTGGACGAGATGGAGCGCCTGGCAGCGCTCGCCGCCCGCGAGGATCCCGAGGCGGACACGGCGTTCTCCACGCCGTGGCCGGATCTCAACCGGCTCCTCGGCCCGGTGGCACCCGGCGCGATGATCATCATTGCCGGGCGCCCGGGAATGGCGAAAAGCTGCGCGATGAGAGACATCGCGCTGCATCTCGGGATGCGCCGGCAGCGCCTGGCGCCGGTGTTCTCGCTGGAGATGAGTCGGATGGAGATCGGCCTGTGCTTGATGGCGAACGGCGCGAAGATTCGCTCCGACGACATCAAGCACGGCACGATGAGCGACGACGACTGGATCCGAGCGGCCCGCTACGTCGCCAAGACCGCCGACGCGAAGCTCGTCGTCGACGACACGCCCGGGATGAACCTGGCGTACGTCGACCGGACGCTGGGGGATCTGGCCCGGCAGTACGGCGAGGACCCGGCCGGCTACTTCTTCGACTATCTGCAGCTGGGCAGCGAGCGAGGCCACGGCAACCGGCAGGAGGAGGTCTCGGCGATGAGCCGCGGCCACAAGCTGCTGGCCAAGAAGCGCAACACGGTGGCGGTGGTGCTCAGTCAGCTCAACCGCGGGCCGGAAGGCCGGGCCGACAAACGCCCCCAGCTCTCGGACCTGCGCGAGTCGGGCAGCCTGGAGCAGGACGCGGACATCGTGATCCTGCTGCACCGCGACGACTACTACGACCCGGAGTCCCCGAACGCGGGGGAGATCGATTTCATCGTCGCCAAGAACCGGGGAGGGCCGACCGGAGTGGTCACTCTGGCGGCGCAACTGCACATGTCCCGGCTGGTATCGATGGCTGTGGTCTAGCCGGGCAGTATAGAGATCAGTCGATTACGGAGTGTTCTGCCCGACCTCGTGACACTCCGCTATCGCAACGGACATCTGTTCGAGCCGACACCTGACGAGCATCCGACCGTTTAAGCAGGCAGGACACGGGTTCGATCGCCCCCTGAGATCGCCCCGTGGCCTGCCTGCGTACCTCCGGCCATCTACTCCCCGCACAGAATGACCGCGGCGCAGCATGTTACAGATCGTCATGGTCGATGGCAAGGAGCCGCGGATGAGTCAGCCCACCTGCATCCTGTGTGCGTTCTACTACCCGCAGACAAAACCGCATCTACCCGACATGAGCCAGCCCGGGCGGCAGACCTGCGACGCCGGCCTGCGCCGGCTCGAGCACGAGTTGCTGAACATCCGGTCGTCGTTCGCCCGCCTCGGCGAGCAGGAGCAGACTGAGGCGGGCGCGAACGATCCGGTCAGCCGCCGGTTGCCGGTCGCCCCGGTCGCCCCGGTGACCAGCCAGCCGCACGTCTCCGGCAGCCCCGAGCCGCGCCTGCCGATCAACATCAACAGAGCGGATCTGCTGCTGCCGGTGGTGCCGGGCTACGTCACCGACCCGTACGGCGACCAGCGCGGCCTGATTCCGGTCGCCGCGATCCTCAACGAGTGGGTCGCTGAGTGGCACGACCGCTGGTTCTCCTGCGAAACGTACCCGCAGACCGATGCGATCACGTTGATCAACTGGATTCTCGGGGTCCGGCTGATGTACGCCGTGCACCATGAGCCGGCGATCGCCGAGTTCGCCGAGGAGATGCGCACCATCCGGGGCACCCTGCGCGCAGTGCTCGGGGAGTCCGCCCCCCGCCCGGTGATCATGTGGGGGATCGCCTGCCCGTCCTGCAAACTGATCAGCCAGCTGAAGCTGGACCCGGACAACCCGGATCACCGGCGCGAATGCGGTAACTGCGGGCTGCTGCTGTCGCGCGAGGAGTACCTGCAGCACCTACGTGATCTGGTCGACGCCCACCGCCGGCAGCAGGATGTAGCACACGGGTGATCGATGTAGTACATTGTTTGCGGGGTTGTTGTTCTTCCTCTTGGGTTGCATGGACCCGAGGGTAGACGACGAGTATCAGAGGCTCACCCAGGCGGATCAATTCCCGCCCACGGTGGGCCTTTGGTGCATCTATAGTGATGTTGTTCCCGAAGGGTGGGAGGGTGTCGTGGAGGACCTCTGAAGCCTGGTTTGAAACCACAAAAACGCCCGGCCTCCGATGAAGGAGGCCGGGCGTTTTCCGGTGAGCTGGTCTTTGCTAGAGGAACCGGGTCAGATACTACGCCGGGCGGCGCGCTGGCCGGACAGACTCATCCGTCCGGGTTTGTGGCTCTTGAGGTAGGAACCGAGGAAGCCGACCAGGGCCGGCAGCAGCGGGTAGATGATCGTCTCCAGCCAGTCGGGCAGGACCGTCAGGTCCGTTTCCGTGCTGGTCAGGATCGCGAACAGGGTGAACGCGCCGACGTACGCGGCGATCGCGCCGGCCTTGGTCTTCTCCTCGACAGGCCCGGCGGACGGGGGAACCTCAGCGAGGTTGCTCACGGCTGCTCCTTCGGGTGGCGGACGGCTCGGGGCTGGGGCTGCCTTTCGGCGGCAGAACGAATCCGGGGTAGTACTGCTGGACGCAGCGCACGAGCCCTGAGCCTTCGGGGTCACGCTCAAGTGGGTTCTGCCGCTGGCACAACGCGATAGCGAACTGGGTCTGACGGATCTGCTCCATCACGGCCGCGGTCGACTTCACGTTCTCCTGGGCGCACTTGCTGTCCAGCTGAAAGCACCCCAGCAGCAGGCTGTTGGTGCTCTCCGCAGCCTCGGCGGTCGTGTTGATCCGTGTCAGCAGAACGAAGTTGCCGACCACCATCGCAACCATCAGGATCATGGTCGGCACCAGGACGTACAGCAGCCGGTGAATCATTTTGATCTTCTCGGTGCGCAGGACTTCGCTCTGCTCCACCTCGGAACGCAGTGCGGCCACGCTGTCGGACAGCTCGCTGAGCGCCGCCACGGCGCGCATGAATCCTTCGTCAGTCATCGATCTCTCCTCACCGAGGCGCGTCGAGCCCTCATGACATCGCCATTGGGCCCTACCAACGCCAGCCGGGTGGCGACGTCAGCCCGGTCGCCGGCCGGGTCCGTCTTCAGGTCGTCCGGATCCGTCACGAGGCTCTCCTTTCGCTTCTTCGCGCACCTCGGACATGGTGCTGCGCAGTATCTCGACGGCATCTTCGAGCATTCGCGAAATCAGACTCAGACGATCTTCGAGGTTGCTGACTCCGCCGTTGGTGACAGCCATGATCATCGACTTTCATCCGGGTTAGCCCGGCGGCGGGGATAGCCGTCGCGCAGATCCCGCTGCAGGTCACGCAGCATCTCGGTCGATTCCTCGACCGCACCGGTGGCGCTCATCAACGCGGGGATGACCTTCTCCTGGATCACGCTGTTGAGCCGGACTACTTCCGACTCGAGCCGGTCGGCTCGGGCAGTCTCTCGACTGATCATGAATTTGGCGAACCACACCAGCAGCGTCGCGAAAACGCCCAGCACGCCGTACTGGGCAAGCACCGAGTAGTCCGGTCCCTCGCCGGCCGCGGCAGCCGCCAGCACCAACTGAGTAAGCAGCCCCATCGCGCGGCCCCCTCCCTGGTTTCTGCCACGTGAGGAGAGGCGCCGGAGTCAGACCTTGCTCTGCACCCCCATCGATGCCCAGGTGTTGTGCCCTACCTGACCATCGGCGGTCAGGCCGCGCAGCTTCTGATACCAGATCACCGCGGCCCGGAACTTCGCCCCGGCCACCCCGTCGGCCGGACCGGCCTTACTCGCGCCGATGTAGCGCTGCACGAAGGCGACATCCTCACCGGAGAGCACCGTCCGGCCGGGCACATACTGCAGCACCCGGGAGCCCGGCACATGCCGGATCACCGGCGCCGGCTTGGCTGGTGGCTTCGGCGCGCTGGATCCGCTTTTGGCCGGCATTTCCTCCCGGGCGATCCAGGCCGCCTTGCTTTCGCCGGTGACCACGCTGAGCTTGGCTCGGGCCGCCTTGGCGTCGAGCAGGTAGCGCCGCTTCAGCTCGTCGTGCACATGCCACTTATGGTCGTCGCTGGCGCGCCCCACCTTGCCGGTGACGAAATCCAGCCGGACCGCGTCGCCGGCGCCCGGCCACGTGTTGACCGCGTTGAAGTACTTACGCCGCGGGTCGTCGTGATCCTTGAAGACCGGCCAGACCCGCTTGAAGTGCCGGATCATGTCGGCGCGGCTCATGGTGACATCCAGCGCCGCACCGTACTTCGGGTTGAAGTCCTTGTCGTCGGGCCGCACATTGGAGTAGTCCCGGCTGTTGCCGTGCTTGCGCAGGTCCTCCACCGAGCAGTGGTAGCCGCCGTTGTCCAGGTGCCGGGTGTCCGGCGCGATCCCGGACAGCACAGCCGAGAGGAACCCGGCGTTGTTGGCGTAACCGTCCGCGAGCAGCCGCATAGGTGCGCTGACCAGGGTCGCCATCAGAAATCACCACCCCGTTCACCGGAACTGTCGTCGATCACCGGCGGTTCGGCCGGCTCTTCCTCGTCCTCGCCGGGCAGGGCGATGACGTCCAGGTCCTTGGCGGCCGCGGCCGCCAGCGCCCGGTTCCGGTCCAGCGCCCGGGTGCCGTCCTCGTCCAGCAGCGACGGGTCGGGGGAGGTGTCCAGCCCGAAGCTGCCGTCACCGGAGTTGATGTAGTAGATCCAGGCGGCGAAGCCGGCTGCGTCGACGGCCACGAACCCCCGGTTGCTGTTGATGGTCAGCGTCTGGCCGGCCATCGGCCCGCCGACGCACACGCCCTGATGCATGAGTGCTCCTTGGGGAGTTGTTCCGCGTTGTTTCGCAGCGTTCCGAGGCGTTCCAAGGTGTTTAGGAACGCTGTGGAAGACGGTTCGTCCGGCGTAGTGTCAGCAGTGTTTGGCCTGTCAGTGCCCAGGGCTGGGCGGTGCGGGTGCGGGGCGTGAGCCGATCGACTACCGGCGCGATCGCGCCCCGCATCACCGCTGCGGCAGGCCCATGTGGGTCCACGGGTTACCGCCGGCAGATTCGCTGGCCGGCCGGTTGAGCAGGATCGACCAGACGTGGCTCTGCTGCTGCACCGGCGTGACGTCGACGATGCGGCTGGTGGAGCCGGTAATGCTGGTGCCGTTGGAGTCGAACCAGCCGAGGCTGAGCTTCACGTCGGTGCTGGCGCCGCCGGTTGCGATGTCCAGCCGCTGCGAGTCGGTAGCGGTCTCGATGCTCCAGTCCTTGGTGGTGGCGGTGCCGGGGTTCTCCCGGCCCAGGCCGACGGTCACCAGCCAGTCGCCGGCCACCGCGGCCAGGCTCGCCGCGGTGATCGGCGCGTTGGCCACGTCATGCGTCCACACCTGCGCGGCGTTGGTGGTGACGGTGGCGTCGACCCCCGAGTACGCCACCGCCGCGCCGAGGTTGCGGCCGCTGGACGACCAGGTCCAGGTGTGGGTGGCGCCGACGTCGCCGCTGACGGCGACCTTGCGGTACAGGTAGGTGGTCAGCGTGGTGCCGGGGCTGTAACTGCCGACCAGCGTCCAGCCGGACGGCCCGGACGGCACCGGCGAGTTGCCGACGTTGGCCACCATCACGTAGATCATGTGGTCGACGGCGAGGCCGGCCGGCATCGGCACCGCGGTGCTTGAGCCCGAGGTGGAGTTGAGCACCGAGGCGGCGCCGACGTACGCGATCGGCATCCCTAGACCACTTCGATCTGCACGACGAGGTCGGCGGCGCCGGTGCCGGCCACATCGACGTCGGCGGTCAGGTAGTCGCCGTCGGCCAGCGTGGACACCGAGAAACCGGTGTTCTTGCCGGAGGTCAGGCCGCTGACCGCGATAGTGGGCCGGTTGCCCTGGGTTCCGTAAATGGTCGTGCCGTTCTTGTTCACGTCCACCGTCGGCGTGCCGGAGGTGGACGCGGTACCCAGCGAGATACGCACCGACCGGATGGTCAGGGTGACACCGAGATCGTTGTACCAGCGGTAGGTGCCGGTGCCGGTGGCGACCGTGCCCGACTTGACGAAGGTGACTGAGCGGCCCAGGTTCGGCGCATTCAGCGCGAAGGCGCTGGTCATCCACGCCTTCGCGGCGCCGGTGGAGTCGCGCCACTCCTCGACGTTGCCGCTCTGGCTGGCCAGCGCCTGCAGGATCCGGCCCTGACCGGTGGTGCTGGCCGGCTTGGACAGCTGCCCGGCGTTGAAGTTCTGCACCGTGGTGAAGGTCTTGGTCGCGCTGATCGTCTGCGCGGTGTTGGTGGTGACGTCGCCGCTCCCGCCGCCGCCGGCCACGGTGCCGGCCACCCACAGTCCGGAACCGGAGCTGTAGAGCAGAGCCTGCCCGTCGGTGGCGGTGGCCACCGCGCTGGAGACGCCGATCAGGTCCTGCAGCTTGGTGCCGTGGCCGTTGGACTGCGCGGCGTGCTGATCGAACTGGTCCTTGACGGGGCCCATGTAGGAGCCGAGGTCGGAGGCCTGCATGAGGAACCGGGGTGATCCGTTGGCGCTGGCCCACATCTCGAACACCCCGTCGGGGCCGTAGAAAGGTTTGATTTGCCCGGCGGCGCGCCCGTCGGTGCCGGTGCTGGTGATGATGCTGGTGATCGGGGAGAAGTTGGTGTCCAGCAGGTCCGTGATCGGGTTGTTGCCGGTCTCCGCGCTGAAGAACAGCACCGTGGCGCCGCCGCCGGGCTGCAGGTCGTTCTCGCTGTCGCTGACCAGGTAGACGTCCTCGGGCCCGCCGCCGAACTGCATGCGTGTCATCGCCGCCCCCTCAGCCCGCGCTCGGGTAGGTGATCGGACCGAGCACCGCGCGGCCACCGTTGGGGAAGGTCGACGCGTACGCGGTGATCGCGACCGAGCCGGTGGCCGCGGTGATGAACCCGAACGCGGCCTGCCCGGGCTGCAGGGTCGCCTGGAACCACATGTCGTGCGCCGGGCGGAAGCTGTCCGGCAGCACGCACACGGCCAGGTCGGTGCTGGGCGCCTTGTCGGCGGCGTTGAGCACCAGCGTGCCCTGCAGATATGTCCAGCCGTTGACACGCTGCACGTAGAGCGCATCGGACGTCCAGCCACCGGCCGCAGTCAGTTTCGTCCAGGCACCGGATTCCCCGAGCAGCGTGTAGCCGGTGCCGGTGCTGATGTAGCTGCGCCCGTTGTCCAGCCGCCAGGCCGGTGTGCCGGGCGAGGTGACCGGGATGGAGGTGCCGTTGCGCAGGGTGACGCCGGGGCCGGTCAGCCACCAGTCCACCGGCGTCACGTCGGTGGACTGGATGAACGGCTGGCCGGTGACCCCAGAGCTGGCGACCCGCACGGCGGCCAGCGGCAGGTCCCAGACGCCGGTGGAGCCGGTGTCCTGCACGGGGCTGGGCGCGGCCGGCACCGTCGAGGGAGTGCCATTGATCTTGTTGAGCCGGACCGTGAAGTCGTTGCGGCTCAACCGCAGCACGATCAGGTCCAGCCGCGGGTTACCCGAGGTGTTCGCATCCAGCGCCACCACCGGCGGGGTCGTGCCGGACTCCCAGCGGAAACCCCGCACGACCGCCGCCTGCCCGGCGTAGGCCTTGACCTGCCGGCCGGAGTTGTCCGCGAAGATCAAGGGGGTGGCCAGCTGGCCGGCGGTCAGGCCCATGCCGTACCGGCCGCTGCCGGTGACCGGGCCGAGGAGCCGCTCGTAGGTCGCGTCGGTGACACCGGCGCCGCCGGCTACCGGGAAGGACGTCTCCGCCACCGGCGGACCCCTCTCTGCAATTGGATGTCGCGATGGAGTGCTACGCTGCTCAGCGAGACCCGCTGGTCACGTGAAAGGAGTCAGGAAAATGGCAGACCCGGTGACGGGCTACGGCCCGGACGACCACGACGAGAAGCCGGCGGTGGGGTTCGCCCACGCGCCGTTCTTCGACGAGGAGACCGAGGTGCCACCCGTCGGCTTCACCACCGCGCATCTGGTCGCGGCCACCGAGACCGAGGAGAACGACTGATGACCCCCGACGAGACTGCCGTCGTCGAAGCAGCAAGGGCCTACTACCAGACCAGCGGCGACAGTGCTGACGCCCACAACGAGCTGATGGACGCCGTCCGCACGCTGGAGGAACCGGAATCGGAGTTCGCCACTTACTACCGCAGGCAGCGGGCGGTCCGGCTGGCCGAGGCGAGCGCCTGATGCTGCTCTACTGCTGGAACCACAACATGACCCACCAGTTCGCGCCCGGCGAGGTAGAGCGGATCGTCTCACGAGCTGACGCGAGACCCACTGTCGTAGAGCTGTGATACGCTGCTGTTCGCGGAAGGTTTCCAGCAGCTGACCGCACTGCCACAAGACCTGCGCTTTCAGCGCAGGTCTTGTGTGCTTTGTGCGCCCCTCCCCGGTCAGGCTCTGCGTTCGACCGACGCCAGGCGCCGGTCGAGTTCCCGAAACCGGGCGATGAACGGGCTGTCGTAGCGCGCCGACTGGTCGCCGATGGTGATCCCGACGACCTCCCCCGAGCCGGGCGACGCCTGCAGGCTGACGGTCTGCACCGGCGCGATCTCGTACTGGCCCGGCGCCAGTTCGATGCTGACGATGTCGCCGACGTCGTAGTGGATGCCGTACCGCTGGTCGGGGGTGTCCGAGGCATTGGATGCCAGCCGGGCGCTGGCCAGTCCTTCCGCGAACGCCTGGTCG
>Ga0207658_10000038_pt1 | contig 145669 bp, 120 predicted proteins | sample KBSS33metaG_FD_184322 | JGI IMG/M metagenome (GOLD analysis project Ga0207658, IMG submission 184322) | Switchgrass rhizosphere microbial communities from Kellogg Biological Station, Michigan, USA - KBS S3-3 metaG (SPAdes) (version 2) | ecosystem: Host-associated > Plants > Roots >... | reverse complement strand
TGCGCCCTGCCGCATGGACCACCTGCTGCGCCTGGCCACATTGGAAACGCTGTCCGACCCGCAGATGGCCGTCGAGCTGCGTAAAAGTCTCACGGATGTGGGCGCTCCGGCGCCTTCGGTCGAGGCGATTCTGCACGCCATCCTGCCGGCGCGCTTCGTTGATCACACGCACGCAGATGCGATCCTCACCGTGACCAATTCACCGCGCGGTGAGGAACGTATCGGCGAGATTTTCGGCGATCGCCTGGTGGTGATTCCGTACGTGATGCCGGGGTTCAAGCTCGCGCGGCTGTGCGCGGAGCTCTACCCCAAGCAGGCCGGGCCGCGGACGGTCGGCATGCTGCTCATGAATCATGGCTTGTTCAGCTTCGGCGACACCGCGAAGGTGGCGTATGAGCGCATGGTCGAGCTGGTCACCGAGGCCGAGGATTACCTTGCGCGGCACGGCGCGCTGGGCCAGAACGCCCGCCGCGGCGCGCGCCCAGCGCAGGCCACGCGCGTCCCGATCGCCGATATTGCGCAGTTGCGCCGCGCCGTGTCCGACACTGCGGGGGTGCCGATGATCCTGAGCGTTCACGGCGATGAGGCCGCGCTTGAGTTCGCGCGCCGCCCCGACGTGCGCGAGATCACCCAGCAAGGCCCGGCGACGCCCGATCACGTCATCCGCACCAAGCGCATTCCGCTCGTCGGGCGTGACGTCACTGCGTATGGGGCGGCGTACCGGCGGTATTTCGCGGAGCACGGCAATGCCTCGCTCACCATGCTCGATCCTGCGCCGCGGGTCATCCTCGATCAGGACCTGGGCCTCTGTACCGTCGGACGCACCGCCAAGGACGCGGCCATCGTGGAGGACATCTATCGGCACACCATGGACATTATCGCGAACGCCACCGCATTGGGCGGCTGGATCGCCTTGCCACCGCGCGATATTTTCGAGGTGGAGTACTGGGATCTCGAACAGGCCAAGCTGCGCAAGAGCGGTGCGCCGCCCGCATTCGCCGGCGAAGTGGCGCTCGTGACCGGCGCGGCGTCGGGTATCGGCAAGGCTTGCGTGGCATCTTTTTTGGCCCAAGGCGCCGCGGTGGTGGGAGTGGACGTTTCCGCCGCCGTCGTCGATCTGCACAAACGCCGGGACTACCTCGGCATTGCCTGCGATCTCACCATCGAATCGCAGATCAGCGCTGTTCTCGAGCGCGTGGTGAACGCCTTCGGGGGCCTCGACATGCTGATTTTGAATGCCGGCATTTTCCCAAAGAGCGCGCCGGTCGCCGCCCTGTCCAGCGACACTTGGCGCACGACGATGAGCATCAATCTCGATGCCAACCTGGTGCTGCTGCGCGAATGCCATGCGCTGCTCCGGCTCTCGATGCGGGGCGGGCGGGTGGTGATCGTCGGCTCCAAGAACGTGGCGGCGCCGGGGCCCGGCGCGGCCGCCTATTCGGCCTCCAAAGCCGCGCTCCATCAGCTCGCGCGCGTTGCGGCGCTGGAATGGGGCGAGGACCGCATCCGCATCAACACCCTGCACCCCAACGCCGTCTTCGACACCGGGATCTGGACGCCGGAAGTACTCGCCGCCCGGGCGGCCTCTTATAATATGAGCGTCGAGGAGTATAAGACGAACAATGTGCTGAAGGTGGAAGTCAGCAGCCAGGACGTTGCGCGGCTCGCCGCGGAGCTGTGCGGGCCGCTCTTCGCCAAGACGACGGGGGCGCAGATTCCGGTGGATGGCGGTAATATCCGGGTTATCTGAGCCGGTCCTGCTCAGAACGAGGTGACTGGCGCCGATGAAAACCTGGCCGACCGCCCGAATCCACGGGCAGGAGTCCTTCCTCCTCAAAAATAGCTCGGTCGAACTGGCGCTGACGGCGCAGGGCGGGTGCCTTGCACCCGTGACGTTCTTTCCCGAGGATCCCGTTCCGATCAGACCCTACGCCATCGCCCCGTGGGCCGAAGAGACTCTATCGCCGGATACACCTCCGGTGATCGCTCATCTGCGGGGCGATTGGTTCTGTTCGGCGTTTGGCGCGAATACGCAGCCGTATGCCAAGCGGCAATTGCCACTGCATGGCGAGACCGCCAATCACCGCTGGCATGAAATCGCCCGGGATGAGACGACGGAAGGCTGCTGGCTGCGACTGGGTATCGAGCTGCCACTGCAGGGCGGGAGCTGTGAGGCGACCACGGCGCTGCTGAACGATCACTCGGTGATCTATCAGCGGCACGACTTGAAAGGGCTCACCGGACCCCTCAATCCGGGTCATCACGCGACGCTGGCGTTTCCCGATGTCGCGGGCGCGGGGCGTTTGTCGTTCTCACCGTTCATTCATGCTCGTACCTTTTATGAGTCGGTAGAACGGCCGGAGAACCGCGGCTACTCATGGCTCAAACCCGATGTGGAAATCGGCGATCTACATGCGGTGCCCTGCATCGATGGCTCGACGACGGACCTGTGCCGCTATCCGGCGCGGCGTGGATTTGAGGATATTGCGATCGTGTGCACGGATCCGAGCCTGGAATTCGGCTGGTCCGCCGTCACCTTCCCGGATCAGGGGTTTGTCTGGTTCGCGCTACGCAACCCCAGGCAACTGGCCTCGACGCTGCTGTGGTTTTCCAATGGCGGACGGCACTTCCCGCCCTGGAACGGGCGCCACCTCAACGTGATGGGCATCGAGGACATAACGGGTTTGTTTCATGTGGGAATCGCGCCCTCGTGCCGGGAGAACCTGCTCACCCGCTTAAGTGTCCAAACCTGTTTGGAACCGAATGCCGGCGGTCGTCTGTCTATCCCGTACATCCAAGGCGTTGCGCGGATTCCGGCCGGGTTCGACCGGGTGGCGAGGATCGAGCGATTGCCGCTCGATCGCGGTGTCTCGCTCGTGGCGGAGTCCGGGGTTGCCGTTGAGAGGCGCTGCCAGGTTGATTTCCTGCGCACCGGCACATTGCCGGGGATTGAGGACCGGTGAGCCATATTTCCACCCGAACCTCTCTCGCAGCAGCCGCAGCAATCACGTTCGCCGCATTGCTCGCATCCAATGCCACCGGTGGCGCAGCAAGCGCCGCCCCCCAGCCCACAACGAACCACTGTCGCACCCCCGACCGCTCCCAAGTCCGCATTCCGGGCGGCACTTTCCTCATGGGATCCACTCAATTCCACGAAGAGGAAGGTCCCGTTCATCCAGCCACTGTCGCCCCATTCTGGATCGACCGGTATGACGTCACGAATACCGAGTTCGCGAAATTCGTCGCCGCCACCGGCTACCTGACCGACGCCGAGCGGGCGCCCGATCCCAAGGACTACCCTGAGGTTCCCGCCAAGAAGCTCATCGCCGGCGCCGCCGTGTTCACGCCGCCCAAGGACGGCCAGCCGCCGAAGGAGGATTTGGATTGGTGGCATTTCGAGCCACATGCCGATTGGCGACGCCCCTATGGTGCGAAGAGCAGCATCGTAGGGCACGATAATGACCCCGTGATCCAGGTGAGCTATCGCGATGCGTTGGCCTACGCGCATTGGGCGGGGCGGGAGTTGCCCACGGAGGAGGAGTACGAGTACGCGGCGCGCGGGGGCCTTTCCGGCAAAACCTACGCCTGGGGCGATGAGCTTCGGCCCCATGGACAATGGATGGCCAACGTTTGGCAGGGTCGCTTCCCCAGCAAGAATACCGCGCAGGATGGCTATACCGGCATCGCTCCGGTGGGCTGCTTTCCGCCGAATGGCTACGGGCTTTATGACATGGTGGGGAATGTGTGGAAGTGGACTTCGAGCCTCTATAGCCATGAGGAGAGTGGCCACACTGCGGCCTCGCGTGTGGTGCGCACGATCAAGGGTGGATCGTTTTTGTGCTCAGTGGATTACTGCCAGCGGTTTCGGCCCGCGGCGCGGCAGCCGCAGGAGAGCGGGTTCAGCTCCAATCACCTGGGCTTTCGCACAGTGAGCCATCGTGATCCAGGCGCTGCGGGCGAAGTACACGATTAGCTAATAGGCTGGTTTGCTGCAAAGGCCGCGCTGCTGATCGCGGATGCCATGGAATTTACCTCCTAGTATTGCAGCCGCAATTTTCGGTCCTGGATGACGAGGACGGTCCGCGGTACCATACTCACCCCATTTTCAGGAGCAACGGTCGTGAAGAACCCCCTCAAATTCCTCTCTATGATCGCAGCAGCCTCCCTTCTCGCCTCCTCGGCCTTTGCCGATCCGCCCAAAATGCCCGCACCCACCCCCGAGCACCAGCGCCTCGGCTTCTTTGTCGGTCACTGGACCAGCGAAGGCGAGATGAAACCCAGTGATTGGGGCCCGGGTGGCAAGGTTACTTCCACGGACCGGTGCGAATGGTTCAAAGGCCACTACGCCGTCGTCTGCCACTCCGAAGGCCAATGCCCCATGGGCGCCACCAAGAGCATGGGCATCACGAGCTACAACGCTGAAGAGAAGGTCTACACTTGGTACGGTGTCGACAGCATGGGCATGACCATGACCTCCGTTCCACACGGCACCTTTGCGGGCGATACGTGGACTTACAACAATGAAGGCCTGATGGGCGGCAAGAATATAAAGATGCGCGTCGTCATCAAGAAGCTTTCACCCACCTCGTACTCGTTCACCATGGACTCGGAAGGCGCCGACGGCAAATGGAATCGTATGATGGAAAGCAAGTACACCAAGACGAAGTAGAGGTGCGTCAGGTGCAGGAGATGACGGACTTCCCGGCCGAGGTGCAAAAGGCCGCGAGCGGCTTTGCGGAAATGAAGGCGGAAGCGGACAAGCGCACCAGGGCTTGAGAGGCAGTTGACTGCTGGACGGCGGGCTTCAGCTCGATGGAACTAGCCCCCGCCGCCCGCACTTAACCCGTTTTTCCCCGCCGCGGCGTTAATACCCTGGAATGCGCCTGAACCCGCAAACCAGGAATTCCGTATGAAAGGACGTTCCCCGTCCTTGATTCGATCAGTCAATCGGCCAAGACATGGCCTTCGGCAAGGCTTCTGTCTCCGGTGCCTCAGCCTCCCGTCCCAGCGCCACCGTATCTACTTCCCGCCACCACGGCTCAACTCTTTCCACCCGTCCCGGCTCTACCGCCTCCCCCAACCGAGGCATCACCAGCTGCACCCCTGTCTTCGGGCCCAGCTCCAATAACGTTTCCGCCGGCTGATCCCATGCATGCATTGCCAGACTGAAAGTGCCCCAGTGCACCGGCAGAAACGCGCCACCACCTAATAGCGACAGCGCTTTCAGCGCATTCTGCGGTCCCAAATGAATGTCACCCCAGGCGGGATGAAACGCACCCACCTCGAGCATCACCAGATCGAACGGCCCCAGCCGTTCGCGGATTGTTTGATATTCAGTCGTGAGTCCCGTGTCCCCGCTGAAGAACACCGTATGCCGCGGCGAGCGGATGACCAGCGAGGACCACAGGGTGGCATTACGGTCTTTCAAGCCGCGACCGGAAAAGTGCTGCGAGGGAGCAGCGGTCACCGTGAGCTCAGTATTAGGTAACGAGTACGATTCCCACCATTCCAGCTCCACGATTCTTTCAGGCCGCATGCCCCAGGATTCCAAATGCGCGCCGATGCCAAGCGAAGTGATGAAGGGCACCTCGCGCTTCACGAGCTGGCGGATGGTGGGATAGTCGAGGTGATCGTAGTGATCGTGCGAGATCAGCACGAGATCAAGGGGCGGAAGGTTGCGAAGCGGAACTGGTACGGGCTGGAATCGTTTGGGTCCGATCAGCCGCGACGGTGAGGCTCGTGGTCCCCACACCGGGTCCGTCAGCACGCGCAGACCATCAATCTCAATCAGTACCGTGGAATGCCCCAGCCAGGTGGCGCGCAACCCGCTGCCCGGCCGCTGGGCCCAGGCTTCCAGCGGACTTACCGACGGCAACGGTCCATTCGGGACCCGACGCTCCCCGCCGCAGAGAAAATCGCCAATGGATGGCATGGGCGTATTGGGATCGCGCAGGCCGGGGATGACTGCGTGCACATTGTGAAAGCGCGCGCCGTTCCACAGCGGCGAGGCCTTGATACGCTCTAGCCGTGCGCCTTCCGGTTTTCTGCCCAATGATCTCATTCTACAGCCACCCCCGCCGCTTGAATATCCAATAAGGCACCAGCGCCGACAGAATCATGATCCCGAGCCCCGCCTCCCAGCCCCAGGGCTCATGCAGCCAGGGAATGTGCTCGAAGTTCATACCATAGAAGCCCGCGACCACCGTGGGCGGCAGCAGGAATACCGTCACCACGGAGAAGATCTTCAGGATATTGTTCTGATCGATGGTCAGCATGCCGAGCGTGGCCTCGAGCGCAAAGGACACCTTGTCGCCGAGGAAGGAGGCATGATCGCTCAAGGCCAGCGCATCGCGCGACACCGTGCGCAGCTTGGCGCGCGCCTCCTGCGTGATCTGCCCATTGGCCGTCTGCTGCACGAACACCAGCAGCCTTCCTAAGCTCACCAGACTCTCGCGCGATTTCGACACCAGCTCGCCGCTTTGCCCCACGCGGCTCAATATCAAACGAAAATCGCGCGTGCGTCGGTGCTGGCGGCGCCGGTCCGCGAACACCTCGTTCGAGATGGCATCGAGCTCCGCGCCCACCCGCTCCAGCACATCGGCGATGCGGTTGACCACGGACCCGAGCAGCCCGGCCAGAATCGATGCCGCGGAGGCGCAGGTGGTGGGGTGCGTCTGCGCATAGGCAATGAAGCGCCGGAAGGGCAGCGGATCGGTGTAGCGGTTGGTGATGAGCTTGCCGTGAGTCAGGATGAACGTGGCCTGAGTGCTCTCCGGCAGGTCGGTGTCGAGCTTGGTGACAATGGTGGCGGTGAGGAACAGCGCGTCGTCTTCCTCATAGAAGCGGTTCGACGCCTCGATCTCGCGCATCTCCTCGCGAGTGGGGATGTCGATGCCCAGCAGGCTCTCGACCTGCTTCTCCTCCTCAGCCGTAGGCTCGAGCAGATCGATCCAGATGGCCTGCTCGAGGAGCGCGGCATCGAGCGGCGTCTCGAGGCGGACCAGTCCCTGCGGGCGCGACGCGAAGACGCTCAGCATCGCTGGCGCTTCTTAATGATGCTTTTCGCCCGCCGCCAGATCGTCGATCAGAGAGATGAGCTCACTGGGGCCGCCGGCCATGCCCACATCCGTGGTGTACTTGCCGTTGACGATCACCACGGGCACGCCCTCCACATGATAGCGCTGCGTGAGCTCATTCGCGCGATTCAGGTTCGAGGCCACGCTGAAGGAATTCCAGGCATCCATGAACTTCTTCTCATCGATGCCATGGGCCTTCGCGAAAGCCGTCATCTTCTGGATCGACTCCTGCTCGCTATTGCCCAGCAGATTGTTCTTCTCCTGGTGGATAGTGTCGAACACCTTCTGGTGCAGGTCGTGCCGGCCGAGCGCCTCGAGCGTGTAGAAGAGATGCGCGTGGGTCTTGTGCCCCGGGCTCCACATCACCGGAATGCGCACCAGCTCGATGTACTCGGGCTTGTTCTTAAGCCAGCTCATGAGATAGGGCTCGAGCGCATAGCAGTGCGGGCAGCCGTACCAGAACACCTCGATCACTTCGACCTTGCCGGCCGGCACGCCCGTGGGCTGCGGCGGCATCATGGGCTTGTAGTTGACGCCGAGCTTCCAGCGGCTGTTAGGCAGCTGCTGCTCCGCCGGCATGGCGGCCAGGTGCTCGAGCGAGCTGTCACTCTTCTCGTCCGGCGCCGCCTCACCCGAGGACTCCTGCGCCGCCGTGGCCTGCTGTGATTCGGCGGTCTGGGCGGGAGCGGCCGGCGGAGCGGAGGTTGCGGGCGTCGTGGTCGGTGCCGTCACCGTGGACCCAGCCTGCGGCGCCGGGCTCGAGGTGGTATCCCGCCCGCAGGCGGCCACACTCAGCGTGAGAAGCACGATCGAGATGAGCGGTCGGAACATAGTGGGCCCCGGTTTCAGCGCATACCCTGAATGTAAGACGCGACATTGCGGATGTCTTCCGCGGTCAGCCCCTTAGCGACCGTCGCCATGATAGGACCGTTGCGGCTGGTGTGCGCGGCATCGGGCGCGCCAGCGTAGCGCGCACCGCTGGCATAGTCGTTGAGCTGCTTGACCGTGTACACCGAGTGCTGGGCCCGCAGCGCCGGGTAGCCGGCGGCGGGGTTGCCATTGCCCACGGGGCCGTGGCAGGCCACGCAGGCCGGGATGTTGCGCGCCTTGTCCCCACGGCGGTAGAGCTTCTCGCCCGCCTGCCAGTAAGAGGGATCCGCCTCATGGCCGGCCGGCGTCTGCGCGGCGTAGTACACGGCCAGATCGTCGATGTCGGCGTCCTTGAGCATCGCCGCCATGGGCTGCATGGTCGGGTTGGTGCGCACCCCCGCACGGAACAGGCGCAGCTGCTCGGCAATGTACACGGCGCTTTGTCCGGCCAGCACCGGCCACTCGGGATTGGTGCTGTTGCCGTTCATGCCGTGACAGGCAAGGCAGACACCGGCCTTAGCGGCGCCGTTCTGCACCGAGCCATGGAGGTAGGGATTGGGAGCGGGACCGCTTGGGGTCTCGGAAACGGCGAGTGCGGACGCCAACAGCGCGCAACTGGCCCAGGCGACTCTCATCGTCTTGTGCATTGGCCTTCTTTCTAACCTAAGCAGCAGGCTTAAAGCGCGAGATTGTACACTAGCGGCTCGTGAGCCGATTTCCCCACACCCGTTTCATGATCAGCGCCGCCGTCCCCGGACAGTTCCCTCCGGATGAAGGGGTGGAAGTGGCCTTCGCGGGCCGCTCGAACGCCGGCAAGTCGAGCGCCATCAACGCCATCACCCAGCGCAACGCCCTGGCCCGCACCAGCAAGACTCCGGGCCGCACCCAGCTACTCAACTTCTTCGAGCTCGAGCCGGCGCGGCGCATCGTCGATCTGCCGGGGTATGGCTATGCCGATGTGCCCGATGCCGAGCGCCGCAAATGGGCGCCGCTGATCGGGGCACTGCAGGGGCGGCAATCCCTGCGCGGCTTGTTTCTGATCGTCGATTCACGCCGTGGGGTGTCGCAAGCGGATGCCGATCTGATGGACTGGGCAGGCGAGCGAGCCGTGCATGTGCTGCTCGCCAAAGCAGACAAGCTCAACCGTCGCGAGGGAGCTGAAGCGTTGCGGAATGCCGCGGATTTACTGGGGGAGCGCGCTACAGTGCAGCTTTTCTCCGCGCACGGAAAAATGGGAGTGGACCAGGCCCAGCACAGGCTTATCGAGTGGTTTACGCACAAGCTGTGAGATAAAAAATACCCCGGCGATCGTGAAATCGCCGGGGCAGACTAACCCGGTACAGGTCTCATGAACCGGGTTGTACCCGCTCAGGGAGGGAAGCGGGGGACGCCCGAAGGCGTCCACCGGATTAGATGGGGGTGCCCTCCTAAGAGTTCCAATAGATTTAAAGGAAAGTCCAGGTCACTCCCAGCGTCAGCAGCTCCACGCCATTGGTGTGCCTGACGTTGTATCGCTCGTACTCGAGCCGCGCTCCCAGGCCGCCGAAATGCACCTGGGCGCCGCCGCCCCAGGCGAACTCAGTGCCATGCTCGTCGAAATCGAACAGTCCGGCGGCGTGGGCGTCAGTGGTCCAGCGAGCCAGGCCCGCCTTGCCGTACAGGTCCAGAATGGGCAGGGGAAGAGGCAGAAATCCGACGGCATAAGCAGCGAACGCCTTAGAATTGGCATTGAAAGCGACGCCATTGACGTTACGGCTATCGCTGCCGAGATCGTCATAGTTCAACTCGACGGCGAGCGGGATGACGGGCGCCTTGAAGCCGGCAATAGCCTTCCAGGCGGTATTGTCGATCTTGAAATCGTCGAGGTTGCCGGCGCCGAAATCCTGGCCCACATCCTTCAACTTGGCCTGACTGACACCGGCCCCGATGTAAAAGCCGTTGTTAGCGGCCTGCACTGCGCTGGCACCGATAACCAGAGCCAAAGAAATCATGAGCTTACGCATAAACGTCTCCGTGGTAAAAAAGCTGCGAAGTACTTTAGCAAATGGGGTGCCGTGACCCTGCCGGCGAGAAAGGTCAGTGCGCCTCATCCCAGTTGCGGCCGGTGCCGATATCCACTTTCAGGGGTACCTTGAGCTCGGCGGCACTCATCATGCGGTGACGAATGACCTCGGCCACCTCCGCCACGGCACCCTCGCGTACCTCCAGCACCAGCTCGTCATGCACCTGCATGATGAGCCGCGCAGGCGCGTCCTCGCGCGTCAGCCAGCCATCCACCGCAATCATGGCCCGCTTGATGATGTCGGCCGCCGTGCCCTGCATGGGCGCGTTGATGGCGGCGCGCTCCGCGGCCTGCCGCTGCTGACCGTTGCCCGCGCGGATTTCGGGCAGGTACAGCCGCCGCCCGAACACCGTCTCCACATAACCGGTCTCGCGCGCCGAAAGGCGAGTGTGGTCCATGAAGCGCTTGACGCCGGGATAGCGCGCGAAATAGCGATCGATGTAGCTCTGCGCCGCCGCGCGCTCGATTTCGAGCCGACGCGCCAGCCCGAAGGTGGACATGCCATAGATGAGGCCGAAGTTGATGGTCTTGGCCTGGCGACGCTGATCCGCGTTCACTTTCTGCGGCGGCACGCCGAAAATTTCCGCGGCGGTGGCCTGGTGCACATCGCGGTCCTTGGCGAAAGCCTCGAGCAGGCCTTCGTCATCCGACAGATGCGCCATGATGCGCAGCTCGATCTGCGAGTAGTCGGCCGCCATGAGCACATAGCCGGGCGCGGGGATGAAGGCCTGGCGGATGCGCCGCCCTTCCGCGCGGCGGATGGGGATGTTCTGCAGATTGGGATCGGTGGAGGACAGACGGCCCGTGGCCGCCACGGCCTGATGATAGGAGGTGTGGATGCGCCCCGTGCGCGCATCCACCTGGTCGGGCAGCTTGTCCGTGTAGGTGGATTTGAGCTTGGCCAGCATGCGGTAGTCGAGAATGATGCGCGGCAGGGCATAGTTTGCCGCCAGCTCCTCGAGTACATCCTCGGCGGTCGACGGCTGGCCCGTCGGCGTGCGCCGCACTATGGGCAGTTGCAGCTTCTCAAAGAGAATATGTTGCAGCTGCTTGGGCGAATCCACGTTCAGCTCGTAGCCGGCTTCCTGGCAGGCCTGCGCATGCAGGGTCTGGAGCTGGGTGTTGATCTCGCGGCTCTGCGCTCTCAAGAGCTCGCGATCCACCCGCACCCCAAGATGCTCCATGCGCAGCAGCACGGGCACCAGCGGCTGCTCGATCTCCTGGTAGAGCTGGGCGAGCGCGGGCACGGTTTGCAGCTGCGGCCAGAGATTGCGGTGGAGGCGCAGGGTGATATCCGCATCCTCCGCGGCATATTCGGCGGCGCGATCCACCGGCACCTGGTTGAAGGTAAGCTGCTTGGCGCCCTTGCCGGCCACATCCTCGAACGTGATGGTGCTGACGCCGAGATACCGCGCGGCGACGCCGTCCATGTTGTGGCGGGTGGCGACGCTGTTCCACACGTAGCTCTCGAGCATGGTGTCGAAGCGCAGGCCGGCAAGCTCGATGCCGTGATTCTTGAGCACATGCGCATCGTATTTGAGATGGTGGCCGACCTTGCCACGCTGCGGATCCTCAAGCAGCGGTTTGAGAGCGGCGAGGGCCTGATCGCGATTGAGCTGCTCGGGTGCACCGGCGTAGTCATGCCCCAGGGGCACGTAGGCGGCGACGCCGGGCTCGAGGCTAAAGGAGACGCCGACGATCTGCGCCTTCATGTAGTCGAGGCTGTCGGTCTCGGTGTCGAAGGCGAAGAGCTCTGCGTGCTTGAGGCGCTCGATCCAGTGCGTCAGCTGCGGCCATTGAGTAATGGTCTCGTATTGTCTGTCGATGTCAGCGGCAGGAGGCGGCGCGGAAGGGCCGGACGCCTCGTCGGACGCCGCCGTCGCGGGCGCTCGGCGGGACGGCGCCGAGCCAGGCTGTGCTGTCGACGCGGCCTTAGTCTCCTCGAGCTGTCTCAGTAGCGCGCGCAGCTCGTAGCGGGTATAGAGCTCGCGCAGCCTCGCGACATTGGGAGTGGCCGGTGCCAGTTGCTCCACGGTCAGCGGCAGCTGGAGGTCGGTGTGAATGGTGGCGAGCTTGCGCGCCAGCTCCAGCTTCTCCGTGCTGGCGCGCAGGTTCTCTCCCACCTTGCCTTCGATCTCGGCCGAGTGGGCCAGGAGGTTGTCCAGGGTGCCGTATTGATTGAGCCACTTGGCCGCGGTCTTAGGCCCCACCTTGTCGATGCCCGGAATATTGTCGGAGCTGTCGCCCACCAGCGAGAGGTAGTCGATGATCTGCTCGGGGAAGACGTCGAATTTGCTTTTGACGCCGGCACGGTCGAGCAGAGTGTTGCTCATGGTGTTGATGAGCGTGATGTGCTCATCGACCAGCTGCGCCATGTCCTTGTCGCTGGTGGAGATCAGTACCTTGCGGCCGGTGCGCGCGGCGCGGCAGGCGAGGGTGCCGATGACATCGTCGGCCTCCACGTCGTCGATGCGCAGCACCGGCAGACCCATGGCTTTCAGGATGGCGAGAATGGGATTGATCTGCGCGCGCATGTCATCGGGCATGGGCAGGCGGTGCGCCTTGTACTCGGCGAAGAGCTCGTCGCGGAAGGTCTTGCCCGAGGCATCGAACACCACGCCGATGTGGGTGGGCTGGCATTCGGTGATGAACTTGAGCAGCATGTTGACCACGCCATGGATGGCGCCGGTGGGCTCGCCACGCGAGCTGGTCAGCGGCGGCAGGGCGTGGAAGGCCCGGTAGAGATAGGCGGAGCCATCGAACAGGACAAGATCGGCGCTGAGCTTCATCGGGGGGAGTATAGCGGGTGGGGTCGAGGTCAACCGATAGGGGGATGGCGCGCTACAGGTCCCTCAAGGAAGATCGAGCATGAGCGTTCATGATGCTGCGGCCATTGCCGCAAACCGCTTCGGCCTGGGGGCGCGGCCGGGCGACCTGGCGCAGATCGGCGAGGAGGGCCGCGGCTGGCTTGCGGACCAGCTCAAGGGTGCGCCGTCACAGCTTGAGGAGGCCGGCCTGCGTCCCGGTGCGCAGATTCTGGCGCAGGGCCTGGCGTTGCGGGCGCGCAGGCGCGACGCCAAGTCGGGCGAGGCGGCCGCGGCGGCGGACCTGCTGAAGCTGCCGCAGCTGTACCGGCCCATCTATGTCGACGAGGTGAATGCGCGGCTGCGCGCGGCCATCGCCAGCGACCGGCCATTCATCGAGCGGCTCACGCATTTCTGGAGCAATCATTTCGCGGTGTCGGTGGACAAGGTGATCGTGCTGGGCCTGGCGGGCGCCTTCGAGCGGGAGGCCATCCGCCCGCACGTGCTGGGGAATTTCACGGACCTGCTGCTCGCGGCGGAGCGGCATCCGGCGATGATTCTGTATCTGGACAATCAGCGCTCGGCCGGGCCGGATTCGCCGCTGGCGCGCCTCGTGGCCCGGCGGGCGCCCGAGCGCAAACCCGGCATCAATGAGAACCTGGCGCGTGAGATCCTCGAGCTGCACACGCTGGGCGTCAACGGCGGCTACACCCAGGCGGATGTGACCGAGTTTGCGAAAGTCATCAGCGGCTGGTCGATCGGTGGCGGCCAGGGGCGTTTCGCTCGCGGTGAGCCGGGCGCCTTTGTTTTCCGGCCGGAGCTGCATGAACCCGGCGCCAAGTCGTTGCTGGGCAAACGCTACGCGGACCACGGGGAGGAGCAGGGCGTTGCGGTGCTGCGCGATGTGGCGCAGCGGCCGCAGACGGCGCGCTTCATCGCCACCAAGCTCGCGCGTCACTTCATCGCCGACGATCCGCCGGCCAGTGCCGTGGAGCGTTTGACTCGCGTCTGGCTCGCAAGTTCGGGACATCTGCCGAGCGTGTATCGCGCGTTGATCGACTCCCCCGAGGCCTGGCAGGCCGGATCCGGCAAATTCAAAACGCCGGCGGATTATATTCTCTCAGGCTTTCGCGGCCTGGAATTGCCGGTGGAAGCGGGTCATGGCGCCATCGTCTCATTTGAAGTGCTGGGGCAGCGCAACTACAGCCCCGGCTCGCCCGCCGGCTGGCCGGACCGCAGCGCGGACTGGGATGGCCCCTCCGCGCTGATGAAGCGCATCGAGTGGGCGGATACCGTGGGCCAGCGGCTGGGTAGCCGGCGCAACGCCATGAAGCTTGCGTCGCAGCTGCTGGGCGACACGCTGAGCTCGGCCACACGCACGGCAATCGCGCGCGCGGCGAGCGGCGCGCAGGCGCTGACGCTACTCCTGACGGCGCCGGAATATATGAGGCGGTGACCATGATACTCAGACGACGGGATTTTCTGGCGGGTGCGCTGGCCGCGGGTGGCGGACTCCTCACCTCGCGGGTGGTGTTTGCCGGCTCGGGCGCGAGCTCCGAGGCGCGATTCGTGTTCGTTATTTTGCGCGGTGCGCTCGACGGACTGGCGGCGGTGCCGCCCTATGGCGATCCCGATTACACGCGCCTGCGCGGTGAGCTGGCGTTCGGCGCGCCGGGAACGCCGGGTGCGGTACTGAAATTGGATACCCAATTTGGATTGCATCCCAGTCTGGCCTTCCTCGGGGAGTCGTATACGGCGCGTGAGCTCATTGTGTTTCACGCCATCGCCAGTCCCTATCGCGAGCGTTCGCATTTCGATGGCCAGGACGTGCTCGAGAACGGCTTTGCGCAGCCACACGCGGTGCAGACCGGCTGGCTGAACCGGGCGTTGGCGGCAGTACCAGCGCGGGAGCGCAAGGAGTTGGGGGTGGCGCTGGGTCAGAATGTGCCATTGGTGATGCGGGGCCCGGCGGCCGTGGCGTCCTGGTCGCCGTCGAAGCTCGCGGCGCTGGATGAGGATACGCTGGCGCGCATCACCGATCTGTATGCGCATGACCCACTGCTGTCGCAGCGGCTGGCCGATGCGGTGACGGCGGATGCCATCGCGACGGCCGGTTCCAACGCCATGGATTCCTCGGCGCCTGTGCGCGGCAATGCTCGCTACCTGGAAGTGGTGCGCGCCACGGCGAGTTTTTTAAAACGCGAGGATGGGCCGCAGGTGGCGGTGTTCGATACGACCGGGTGGGACACGCACGCCAATGAGGGAGCGGCGCAGGGTCAGCTGGCCTATCGGCTCGCGGCGCTGGATTCCGGGCTGCGCGAGCTCAAACAGCAGCTGGGAGCGGCGTGGGGCAACACAGTGGTGCTTCTGGCCACGGAGTTCGGACGCACGGCCGCCATCAACGGCACGCGTGGCACGGATCATGGCACGGCCAGCGCGGCCTTCCTGCTGGGCGGTGCGGTACGGGGGGGAAGAGTGATCGCGGATTGGCCGGGGCTCTCAAGCGGCGCTCTATATCAAAATCGCGACCTCAAGCCGACGCGGGATATCCGCTCGGTGATGAAGGGGGTGCTGGGGGAGCTTCTGCGGGTGACCGGTGCGGCGCTCGAAACCTCGGTCTTTCCGGATAGCGGTGCAGCGCGGGCGACAGCGGGGTTGACGCGGGCGTAGCCCGCCATTTCCCAGCTGGCGGACGCTTCAAACGCAATCTAAAGATAAGTCCTGCTGTGACAGCAACCGGATCGGAACCCGAGATGCACGCCAGATCTCCTCGACGTACTCGCCCACCGAGCGATCCGAGGAAAACTTTCCCGAGCGCGCCACGTTCAAAATCGACATGCGCGTCCAGCGAGCCGTGTCCTGGTACGCAAGACCGACCTCGGTCTGACAATCGAGATAGGACTGGAAGTCCGCCAGCACGAAAAAGGGATCGTGACGCATCAGCCCCTCAAGAAGCGGGCGGAAGAGGTTTGTGTCGCCGCGCGTGAAGAATCCCTCCCGGATCAGATCGATGGCTTCGCGCAAGAGAGGGTTGCGCTCGTAGTAATCGGCCGGCCGGTACCCTTGCTCCCTGGCGGCGTAGACCTCGGGCGCCGAAAGCCCGAACACGAAGAAGTTCTCCCGTCCCACCTCGTTCATGATCTCGATATTGGCCCCGTCCAGCGTGCCGATGGTCAGCGCGCCGTTCATGCAGAACTTCATATTGCCGGTGCCGGAGGCCTCCTTGCCGGCGGTGGAGATCTGCTCGGACAGGTCCGCCGCCGGATAGATGCGCTGACCGTTGGTGACGTTTAAGTTCGGCACGAACAGCACCTTGAGCCGGTCGCGCACCTGCGAGTCGCGATTGACGACTTCGGCGACGGAATTGATGAATTTGATGATCAGTTTCGCCAGGTAGTAGCCGGGTGCGGCCTTGCCGCCGAACACGAAAGTGCGCGGCGGCATGTCGAAGCCGGAGTCCGATTTCAGACGGCAGTAAAGCGCAACCACGTGCAGAATATTGAGATGCTGCCGTTTGTACTCGTGGATGCGCTTGACCTGCACGTCGAACAGCGAGTCGGGATTGAGGCTCACGCCCGTACGCTCGCGCGCCAGAGCGGCCAGCTCGCCCTTGTTCGCGTACTTCACCTGGCGCCAACGCAGACCGAACGCGCTGTCATCCGCGAAGCGTTCGAGCTCCCGCAGCCGCGACAGATCCTTGATCCAGCCATCGCCGATGACCTCGCAGATCAGGTTCGCCAGTCGCGGATTGGTCAACGCCAGCCAGCGCCGCGGCGTCACGCCATTGGTCTTGTTACTGAACTTGCGCGGCCATAGCTCGTGAAAATCCCGCAACGTGTCCTGCTTCAAAAGCTCGGAGTGTAGCTGTGCGACGCCGTTGATGGCATGGCAGCCGACGCAGGCGAGATTCGCCATCCGCACGTAGCGGTCGCCGTCTTCGTCGATGAGCGACAGTGCCGCGATGCGCGCCTCGTCGCCGAAGAAATGCACGCGCGCCTCATCGAGAAAGCGCGCATTGATCTCGTAGACGATCTCAAGGTGCCGTGGCAACACCTTGCCGAATACCGAGAGCGTCCAGCGCTCGAGCGCCTCCGGTAGCAGGGTGTGGTTGGTGTATCCGAAAGTGTTGCGCGTGATGTGCCACGCCTCGCTCCATGCCATGTCGTGCTCGTCGACCAGCAGGCGCATCAGTTCCGCCACCGCGATCGCCGGATGGGTGTCATTGAGCTGCACGGCAAACTTTTCGTGGAAGCGCTCGAGCGGGATCTTCTGCACGCGCAGGATTCGCAGCATGTCCTTGAGCGAGCAGCAGACGAAAAAGTACTGCTGCTCGAGGCGCAGCTCCTTGCCCGCCAGCGCCTCATCATTGGGGTAGAGCACCTTGCTCAGATTCTCGGAGATGACTTTCTGGTTGACTGCACCCTAATAATCGCCACGATTGAACACGGCGAAGTCGAAGGATTCGGGGGCCTCGGCCTTCCACAATCGCAGGGTGTTGGCGGTGTTCACCCGGTAGCCGAGGATCGGTGTGTCGAAAGGGACCCCAGCCACGATTTTTTGCGGCACCCAGCGGATGCGCAGCTGCCCACGCTCATCGCGGTAGTGCTCGGTATGGCCGCCGAGCTTGACTTCCACCGCCCACTCGGGGCGCGCCACCTCCCAGGGATTGCCGAAGCGCAGCCACTTGTCGGTCTTCTCCACCTGCCAGCCATCGACGATCTCCTGCTGGAAGATGCCGAACTCATAGCGGATGCCATAGCCGACGGAGGGGATTTCGAGCGTCGCGAGCGAATCGAGGAAGCAGGCCGCGAGGCGCCCCAGGCCGCCGTTGCCGAGACCGGGCTCATCCTCACAGGCCGCAAGCTGGTCGAAATCCAGCCCGAGCTCGGCGATGGCCTCGCGTACCTCGGCGGTCATGCCGAGATTCAGCAGGTTGTTGCCGAGGTGCGGCCCCATCAAAAATTCGGCGGAGAGGTAGGCTACGGTGCGCGAGCCCTCCCGGGTGTATGTGGACGCGGTGCTGATCCAGCGGTGCAGCATGCGGTCGCGCACGGTGTAGGCCAGCGCCATGTAATAGTCGTGCTGGGTGGCGAGTGTCGGGGTCTTGCCCTGGATGCAGAACAGGTTGTCTAGGAAGGCATGCTTGAATGCGTCTTTGTGGAGCGCGACTCGCTCATCCGTGATCGGATCGTATGCCGGCCGGTCGTGGGTCGAGGGCTGGGGCGTTAGCAGGCGGGCATTCATCGTCTGAAGGGGTCCGCAAGTTCCATGCTGGCGTTAAAAACGTACCTGCCTCAAAGGGTTACCTGGATTGTGGCGGATCGACACGCGCCACGACGGCGCACGTCAGACGGGATACGCACTCTTCAGGTGCAGGCCTCGGCATCCGGCTGTGCCTGCGGCGCCGCCTTCATGAATGCCGGCAAAGTCTCGAGGTGAGCGCCGATCGCGTGCAAGGTGGGATAGGGCGTCAGATCACACCCAAATCGCCGCGAGCTGCCGAGCTGCGGCAGCAGCAACACATCTGCCATCGTTACCGAGCGCCCGAAACAATGCTTTCCATCTGCGCTGTGCCGCTTGACCAGCTCCTCCAGCGCCTTGAGCCCTTTTGAGATCCAGTGCACGCGCCAGCGGTCGACGGCCGCGTCATCCAGTTTGAGCTCCTGGCTGAGATAATTCGTCACGCGCAAATTCTGCAGCGGATGGATGTCGCAGGCGATCACCTGGGCCACGCCCCGCACCTGTGCCCTCGCTGCCGGATCGCGAGGCAGCAGCGGCGGCTGCAGGAACTTCTCCTCCAGGTACTCGATGATGGCCAGCGACTGGGTCAGCACAGTCCCTTCATCCTCCAGCGCCGGGATCAGCCCCTGGGGATTCAAGGCCAGGTAGTCACTCTTCAGATGCTGCCCACCCTCTTTCAGGAGGTGTCGCGGCACGGCCTCGTATGTCAGGCCCTTTAAGTTGAGCGCGATGCGCACCCGGAAGGCCGCCGAGCTGCGGTAGTACGTGTAGAGCTTCATGGGGTGAAGCTTGCCACTCCCTGGCCCCTGCCGGAAGACTCGGCGCCTCCGCTCGCAGTACACTCCCGTCTTATGAGTATCTGGAAGAGCAAGGCCACGCTCGAAGAGCTGCAGCGTCTGCGGCGCAACACCATGGTCGAGTACCTCGACATCACTCTGACGGATATCGGGCCGGATTACCTGCGCGGCACCATGCCGGTGGACCATCGCACGGTTCAGACCATGGGCATCCTGCACGGCGGGGCCTCCGTGGTCCTCGCCGAGACCTTGGGCAGCCTGGCGGCCAATCTCTGCGTGGATGCTCGGACCCAGGCCTGCGTCGGTCAGGAGATCAACGCCAATCACCTGCGGCCGGTGGCATCCGGGCGGGTGACCGGGACCGCCCGGCCCATTCACCTGGGAACGCGCAGTCAGGTGTGGCAGATCGAGATCCGCGATGATCGCGAGCGGCTGAGCTGCATTTCCCGTTTAACGATGGCTATCATCGACCGCTCGGCCGACGCCATCGCCAACAGCTGGGGGAAAGGTGAAGCTTAAAGTCCTGTGCGTTGCGGCCGGTGTTCTGACTCTGACGGGCTGCGGCCAGAAAGGGCCGCTCTATCTGCCCGACAAGCCCGGCGATGTGGTCACGCGTCCGGCGGCCCGGCCTGTTCAGACGCCGCCGTCCGCGCCGCAACCGGCGACCGCCTCGCCGCCGGATCAATCCAAGCCGCCGGACGAGAATCAGGCCAAATAGAATCGCTGGGACGATCTGGTTCTCAGATCTTGTCTTCAGAATTGACGGGCGCCTCGGGCTCTGGTAATACTCCGGGTATGAAAGTAGCCGTATCTATTCCTGACGAGGTCTTCGCCGAAACCGAGTCCTTGGTCAAGGAGCTCAAAACCTCGCGCAGCGAGCTGTATAGCCGGGCGCTCGGGGAGTTTCTGGGCCGCCACGCTTCCGATCGTGTGACGCAGTCCATGAATAAGGTCATCGCCGCGGTGGGGACCGAACCCGATCCTTTCGTGAAACGCGCGGCACATCGCGTGCTGCGGCGAGTTGAGTGGTAATCGAGCAGGCGGAAGTCTGGTGGGCGGATCTGGAGGAGCCTTCCGGCTCCGAGCCGGGCTATCGCCGCCCTGTAGTCGTCGTGCAATCAAACGCGCTGAACAGCAGCCGCATCGCCACCACGATATGCGTCCCAGTGACCCGTAATCTCAAATGGGCGGATGCGCCCGGTAATGTCCTGCTCCCGCGCGGCGAGACCGGGCTGCCTCAGGATTCGGTTGCCAACGTATCGCAGATCGTGACGCTCGACAAACAGGTTCTCACGGAACGCGTCCGCAAAATTCCACGTCGCCGTTTCGAGCTGATACTCTCGGGTATCGATACAGTTCTGGGCCGGTAGCTGCTGCGAACCGATCGCGCGGATCACGCCCGCAGCGAGAACGGTGTGAAGTCGGTGTCGCGGTCGAAATAATCTTCCTGCTCAGCACGCTTGAGGAAGCCGACGATCCAGTAGGTGAAGGGCGTCGCCACGATCTCCCAGGAGGATTTCAGCACGTACTGGGTGGTGGTGACCAGCAGCAACTGGTGGCCGGGCCACAGGCCCCCGAAAGCAATGGTGTAGAAGAGACCCGAATCGATCAGCTCGCCGCACAGCGTCGAGCCGATGGTGCGGGTCCACAGCCAGCGTCCCTTGGTCCAGATTTTCATCTTGGCGAGCACGTAGCTGTTGACGAAGGAGCCGGACCAGAACGCGACAATCGACGCCAGCACGATGCGCGGCGTGTTGCCGAAGATCTGCTCGACCGCCGCTTGCTTGTCCTTCCAGAAGTCCGCGGCCGGCAGTTGCACGACCACGGTGGCCATCAGGGCAGCGAATGCCAGGGCGCCGAATCCAGCCCAAACCGCGCGCCGGTCGCGTGCGTAGCCGTACACTTCGGTGAGGATGTCGCCAAAAAGATAGGAAATTGGGAAGAACAGCACGCCCGCCACGAAGGTGACGGCGCCCACGAGGGGCAGGTGCACGGTGGCGACTTTGGCCGGGCCGATCAGGTTGGCGCAGAGCAGGACGCAGACGTAGGCGCCGAGGATCAGGTCGTAGTACTTGTAGTTCCGCTGCGCCATCTATTTCTTTCTGATTTTCTCCGCAATCCTCCGATAAGCCTCCCGGAAAGGAATGCCTTCTGCCACCACGAGCTGGTTGGCCTCTTCCGCCGCATGGATCGCCGGATCAAGTTCGATCTTATCCGCCCGAAACTTCATCGCCCCGATGGCGGCAGGCAGAATCGCCAGCGTCTGATTCGCAATATCGATCCCGCGAAACACCGGTGCCTTCAAGAGCTGCAGATCCCGCTGATACCCCGACGGCAGTTTTGCGCAGACCGCCAGCGCCTCCGTGAGGCAGCCCTGAGCCGTCGCTGTTCGCCCACGGATCAGCTCGAACACATCCGGGTTGCGCTTCTGCGGCATGATGGAGCTTCCGGTGGTGAAGGCGTCCGGCAGCTCGAGAAATGCGAACTCCTGCGTGTAGAAGAGCAATACGTCGGCGGCGAAGCGCCCCAGATCCTGCATCAGCAGCGTTACCTCAAACAGCACCTGCGCCTCGGCCTTGCCACGCGACAGCTGCACCGCCGTCACCGGCTCATGCGGCCCCTCGAATCCCAGCTTCTGACTCGTCGCGTTGCGGTCTATCGGCAATCCAGGCGCCCCATATCCGGCGGCAGACCCCAGCGGACATTTCGCTAGACGTCTAAGAACGCTCTTTAAACCTTCGGCATCCTCGCGGATCTCCGCCGCAAATCCTCCGGCCCAGAGCGACACCGAACTCGGCATGGCCTGCTGCATGTGTGTGTAGCCGGGCAGGGCGGTGGCGCGCTCGCGCGCGCCAAGCGCGTCCAGCGCCCCGGCGACGTGAACGGCACCCGCCGACAACTCGTGAACGGCATCGCGCAGGTACAGACGCAATGCCGTCAACACCTGGTCATTACGCGATCGTCCCAAATGTACTCGTCCACCGGCCGTGCCGATTCTTTGGGTCAGGCGCTTCTCGAGCGCCGTCTGTCCATCCTCATCCGCAAGCTCGATTCGCCACTGTCCCGCGGCATGCTCGACAGCCAGCGCCGTGAGCCCGTCGCGGATCGCCGCTAGGTCTGTTGCGCTTAACAGATTTTGCGCCTGCAGCATTTCCGCATGCGCAATCGAGGCCCGCACGTCATATCCCACCAGCCGCTCATCCAACGCATAGTCCTCGCCGGCGGTGTAACGCAGCACCCGCTCATCGAGCGGCGCGCCTTTGTCCCACAGCCGCTCGCTCATCAGGCGCTCTGCTGCTCGGCCGGGCTCAAGGCCTTGGCGTCTTCCACGATCAACGTACCCGTGCCCTCATTGGTGAATACCTCGCCGAGAATACCTTCGGGCGATTTATAAGAGACGACATGCACCCGCCGCACTCCGCCGCGGATCGCATCCTCGATGGCCTTGGCCTTGGGCAGCATGCCCTCGAGCAGGCTTCCCTGATCGCGCAGGCGCTTGAGGCCCGGCAGGTCCGTATAGGAGATGAGCGAGCCCGGATCGTCGGCGCGTTCCAGGATACCGGGCGCGCCGGTGCAGAGAATCAGCTTTTCGGCGTCCAGCGCCGCGCCAATGGCGGCTGCCACCGTGTCCGCATTGATGTTGAGCAGCTTGCCGCGATCGTCCGCGGACAGCGGGCTGACCACGGGCATCAGGCCATTGTCGAGCAGCTTGCGCAGCACATTGGCGTCCACGAGTTTGATATCGCCGACCATGCCGTAGTCGACTGTCTCGCCGCCGCTCAGCTGCACCGGCGGGCGCTTCTGCGCGCGCACCAGGCCGGCGTCGACGCCGCTGATGCCCACCGCATCGATGTTGAGGTCACGGCACAGGCCGAGGATGCGGGTGTTGATGAGCCCATTGAGCACCATGGAGGTGACATCGATGGCTTTCTCGTCGGTGACGCGCCGACCCTGCACCATGCGGGTCTCGATGCCCAGCTGCTCCGAAATCTCCGTGAGCTGTGGTCCGCCGCCGTGCACCATCACCACGCGCACGCCGAAGTAGTGCAGCATGGCAATCTGCTCCATCAGCGCGCGCGTCGTCGCAAGGTCAGCGAACACGCCGCCGCCGGCCTTCACGACGAAGGTCTTGCCCTTGTACATGCGGATGTAGGGCGCGGCGCTTTTCAGCGCGCGGATGGCCAGGGCCTGGTCGTTGCGGTTCAGGATCATTGTCTTCTTCAAGCTCCTCGCAGCATTCGATACAGCACCGCCATCTGCACCGTCAGGCGGTTGTGCGCTTCGCGTAGCACCACGCTGCGCGACCCGTCCAGCACCTCATCCGCGATGGCGGAGTTGCGCCGCACCGGGAGACAGTGCATCAGCCGGCAGTCCGCCCGCGCGGGCGCGAACCAGTCCTCGCGCACGCACCAGTCGCCGGAGAGGCCTGAGCGCAGCCGCGCATCGCCCTCGGTGTCGCCGTAGTGGGCCGTCGAGCCCCACTCTTTGGCGTACAGTACCTGCGCGCCCTCGAGCGCCTCGGTACGATCGGCGGTTTCGCGCACCGAGCCGCCCGACTGCGCCGCCGCATCTCGGGCCTTCTGCATCACCGCGTCCGGCAAGGCATAGCCTTCCGGCCGCAGCACCGTCACGTCCATGCCGCGCATCGCGGCCATGTGCACCGTCGCCGCGGGGACCGCGAGCGGTAGGGCGCGCGGATGATAAACCCAGGACAATACAAATTTTGCTTTTTTTGGAGTGCCGAGATCGTCCATGGTCTTCCAGTCGGCGAGCGCCTGGCAGGGATGGTTCATGGCCGACTCGAGGTTCACCAGCGGCTGCTCGACCACTTCCGCCATGGCGTTGAACGCCGTCTCGGCGAGGTCCGCCTGCAGGTCCCGGCCATCCGCGAACAGGCGGATGCCCAGCGCGTCGCAGTACGAGCCGAGCACCGGAATGCCTTCCTTCACGTGCTCGGCGGCCGCGCCGCTCATCACCACCCCGTTGCGGGTCTCGAGCTGCCAGGTGCCCTGGCCCGGCGTGATCACGAAGGAGGTGCCGCCGAGCCTTGCCATGCCGGCCTGGAAGGAGGCCAAGGTGCGCAGCGAGGGATTGAAGAACACCAGTCCGAGGATTTTCCCCGTCAGCGCCTGCGGCTCAGGGTGGGTCTGCAGACGCTGCGCCAGTGTCAGCAGCGCCTCGACGTCCTCGCGGGCGAGCTGCGCCAAATCGATGAAGCGTCTCATGTCCAGCCCGCCGCGGGAGCGGTGAGGCCCGAAGTCTCGGGCAACTCAAACAGGCGGTTCATCCACTGCACCGCCCCGCCCGCGGCGCCCTTGTTGAGATTGTCGAGCACGCACATCACCGCAACCGTGTGGTCGCTCGCCGTCGCCGACAGATGCGCATAGTTGCTGGCGACGATCTCCTTGATGCGCGGCGCGCTCTCGCTCACTCGCACGAAAGGGGAGTGGGCGTAAAAGTCCCGCAGCACACCCAGTACCCGCGAAGTATCCGCCGGTGACTTCAAGCGGGCTTGGACCGTCGTGTGGATGCCGCGGGCGAACGGTCCCGAGTGAGGGACGAAGGCAAACTCGGCAGCAACCCCTGAGGCCGCTTGCGCGCAGGCCGCCACCTCGGGGGCATGGCGATGCGCCAGCGCATTGTAGGAATAAAGATCGCTGTGCCGCAGCGGATGGTGCGTGCCTTCCACTGGCTTGCGCCCCGAGCCCGTGCTGCCGGTGATGCCGGCGACGAACAGGGTGGGTTCGATCAGCCCGCTTTTCAGCAGGGGAACGCTGGCCAGCAGGATGGAGGTGGCGAAGCAGCCGGGATGCGCCACATGTGGCGTCTTAAGGCGGTTCAAATGTTCCGGCAGCGCACAGGTGAACTCGCAGATGCGCTGCGGCGCGCCGTGCGCGTGCGAATACACGGCCTGGTAGCCTTCAGCAGTCGAGTACCGAAAATCCGCGGAGATATCGACTACGCGCGGCTGCCGTCTGCCGCGTTCCGCCGCCTTGAGCAGGGCGTCGATCAGCGCCGCGGATACCCCATGTGGCGCCGCGCAAAAGAGCGCACTCTGCGGCAGCTCGGCGATGAGCTTCTCGATGTCCTGTTGCGAGGCAAAGAGAGTTTGCGGATAGATGCTCGCCAGGTGCGGAAAGGCCTTGGCCACCGTCTCGCCCGGCTGGCTGTCCGACATCACCCCTGCCAGCTCGAAATTCGGGTGCGCGGCCAGCAGGCGCAGCAGCTCGCCGGCGACATAGCCGGTGCCACCCAGCACAATGGCCGGAATCTTGCCGTTCATGCTGCGGCGTCCCTGGCGTTGGCCGCCAGACCGATGGCCTCGAGCACGCGGTCGCCCAGCGCTGCGCCTGCGCTCTGCGCGTTGCAGGCCGATACGCCTATTTGCTGCTGGATGATCTCGACCCCCACGCTGTTGTCCGTGGCGGGGCCGGTCACCACACAGGGCTCGATGCCAAAACGATCCCTCAGCAGCTTGACGCCGCCCCAGGCCGCCACGGGATCGTTGGCCGAGAGGATGACGCCATTCAGCGCGGCGCGAATGTCCGGGCATTCGAGAATGGCCGCCACACCATACGTGCCGAGCAGGCCGTCGCCCAGCTCAAACACGATCATATCCGGCTTGCCGGCGGCGAGCTCCGTGAGCATGGTGCGCGTGAGCGCCGGGCCATTGGCTTCCGTGGTGGTGACGACGCCCAGATCGGTGAAAATCATCGAGCGCCGCGCGCCCGCATCCTCCATCGCGAGAATGTCGCGGCGCAGCGAGACTCCCGTGGCCTTGAAAGCATCGACGGTGAGTCCCCGGTGATGCATGCGCGTGACGATGGCGCAGGCTGCCGCGGTCTTGCCGGCCTCCATGCAGGTACCGGCCAGCGCCACCACTTTCACGCCGCGGGTATCGAGCGCCGCGTTGGGGTCGAGCTTGCGGTGGCCTACCCGCGCGGGCACGCCGATGCGCTCGCCGAGATAAGGAAACTGCAGCGCCACGCCCAACACACGGCAATCGAAGGGCTTACCCTTTTCGGGATTGATGGAATCGCACACGCCCAGCACGCCGCCGATGTTCAGCATCTGGATGATGTCGCCAGGCGCGACTTTTTCCGGCACATGCCCCGAATAGCCGAACAGCGCCTTACGATGCCCCAGCGCGCCCGCCACGATGTCGCCCTTGCCCACCTTGGCCATGCGGCCGCTGACAAGCTCGAGGGTGTTGTAGGTGGACTTGTTGTTGAGTACCTCAACGATCACCACCACGCCTTCCTCGGCTGGGATGTCCGGCGAGAGGCGCACCTCGTTTGCAAGGCCGCAGGCCTGGGTGACCGAAGCGATCTTGTCCACGGACACCGTTCTCATGCGACTTCTCCCGCACGGCGATGGAATACGCCGGTCAACGACACAATTTTGGAAAAGCCGAGCGCATCCGTGGGCGTCCACTCGCCTGCGGACTCGCCATACACGCCTTTCGAGGCGGCCATGAGCGAGTAGGGCGATTCGACGCCCTCGACGAACAAGCTTCCCGGCCGCATCAGCACATGCACCTCGCCGGTGACACGCTCCTGCGAGGACAGGAGCAGTGCCTCGATGTCCCGGCACACCGGGTCCAGCAGCTGGCCTTCGTGCACCAGGTCGCCATAGGGCTGCGCCACCGTTTCCTTGATGCGTTGCTGCCGGCCGGTCAGTACCAGCTTCTCAAGCTCGCGATGCGCGCTGAGCAGGGTTTCCGCCGCCGGGGCTTCAAATGCCACGCGGCCCTTGGTGCCGATGATGGTGTCGCCGAGGTGGATGCCGCGGCCGATGCCGAAGGGCGCGGCCAGCGCTTCCAGCTGCTCGATGAGCTCAACAGGGGACAGCGCGCGGCCGTCCAGGCCCGTGGGCCGGCCACGCTCGAAGGCAATGGTGTGCTTCTGCGGCGCCTTAGGGCTAGTGAAGGCGTCCCGGCTCAACACCCAGGCCTCCTCAGGAATGCTCCCGGCGGAAGTCAAAGTCTCCTTGCCGCCGATGGTCACGCCCCAGAGTCCGCGATTGGTGGAATATGCCGCGCCATAGGGAGGTACCGGCAGAGCGCGCTTCTGCAGATAATCGAGCTCATCCTGCCGCTTGAAGGCCTGATCTCGCACCGGCGCCAGCATTTCGAGATCCGGCGCCAAGGTGCGCAAGGCCACCTCGAAACGCACTTGATCATTGCCAGCGGCGGTGCAGCCATGGGCCAGGGTATGGGATTTAAGCTTGCGCGCGATGCGCGCCAGGGTCTGCGCCTGCATGACCCGTTCCGCACCCACGCACAACGGATACAGCTGGCCGCGCCGCACATTGCCCATGATGAGAAAGCGCAGCACCTGCTCGAAATAGTCCGCGCGCGCATCGATCAAATGATGTTCGACGGCGCCCAGCGCCTTGGCGCGCTCTTCGAGCGTGCGCGCCGCTTGGGCGTCCACGCCACCGGTGTCCACGGTCACCGTGATCACCGGGCGCTGGTGATGCTCCTTGAGCCAGGGAACCAGGAAGGATGTGTCGAGTCCGCCCGAATAGGCGAGAACGATGGGCTCGGCGCCCATTTTTGCGGTATGGGTCATGGATTAAACCTGGAATTGCTCGCGCAGGCGCGCGATGAGTTTGGCCTGTGTGGCAGCGCTGACGGTGGCGATGAAAATAGTGTCGTCGCCGGAGATGGTGCCGACCACTTCAGGCCAGGCGGCGCGGTCGATGGCCACGGCGACGCTCTGTGCCGTGCCGATGGAGGTCTTGATCACGGTAAGGGAAGGGCCGGCAGGGCGGATATCCCGCACGAAGCGCGCCAGGGCATCAAAATCGCTGTAGACATGCGCGATCTGATCCGGCGGCAGCACGTACCGGCCGTCCACGCGCGACACCTTGAGCTCGCGCAGGTCCCGGCTGACCGAAGACTGTGTGACTTCGTGCCCTTCCTTCTTCAAGAGGCGCACAAGCTCGGCCTGCCCATGCACCTCCCCTTCCTTGAGGATGCGCAGGATGGCTTCTTGCCGCCCAGAGGGTGAGATATCGGCTTGCATAAATGTGCGCGGATTGTGCATATCTATGCGAAAAGAGTCAAGCAACCGGTAAATGGAAGCTCGTCGGCCATGTCTGTAATCCTCGCGTAGGCAGGCAGTTGTGGCGAGAAATGTCCGTAATATTGTCCTAACTAACCGTTTTGTCCGTTATCCTCGCATAAGAAGACCAGGCACTTACCCGTGACCCGCCCCTTCCTCACCTCCGCCACGCTTGCCTCCCTGCGCTTCTTCGAAGCCGCCGCCCGGCTCGCCAGCTTCAAGCAGGCGGCCCTCGAGCTGCACGTTACTCAGGGCGCCGTCAGCCAGCACATCAAGCAGCTCGAGCAGGCGCTCGGCTGCAAGCTCTTCTATCGCCTGACGCGGCAAGTCACGCTCACCGAGGAAGGCCGGCGCCTCGCCGCCGCCGCCAGCCGTGCCCTGGCGGACATCGAGCGCGAGGCAAAGGCCATTGCCGCGGCGCGCGCCCCCATCGAGATCCGCGTCCGCGCCGGCCCATCGTTCGCGCTACGCTGGCTGGTGCCACGCCTCGGCGCTTTCTACGCCCAGCACCCCAATATCAAGCTCTTCATCGGAGCGGCGTACGGGTATTTCGATCCCACGCAACGCGACTTCGATCTCGCCATTGAGATGCTCAAGGGAAAGATCCCTGTGCTACACACCGAGGTTTTCATGGAAGAGACCCTTCTGCCGGTGTGCAGCCCTCAGTATCTGGCCCGACACAGCTTTCTGAAAAAGCCGAAGGATCTCGAACGCTGCACCTTGCTGCACGACGCGCATGCCATGGCGGGCGCCGGCGACGATGCGGAATGGCGCCACTGGCTGCACCACGTGGGCGCGAAAGCCGTCGACAGCAAACGAGGTCAGTTTTTCACCCTCGCCAACATGTCGATCGAGGCAGCGCTGACCCATCAGGGCGTCGCCATGGGCCGCTCCACGCTGATCGAAGACCTCCTGCAGGCAAAGCAGCTCGTGGCGCCGTTCCGGCAAGCCATCAAGAGTCCTTTGAAGTATTACCTGCTCTATCCCCAGGAGCTGGCCGATCGCCCGGAAATGCAGGCCGTGATGGCCTGGCTGCGCCAGCAGGCGAAAAGTTCGCCGCTCTCCTCCGCCCGATGATTTAGCAATCCTAAAGCGTCGTTTAGCAGACATGGCTTGATCCTTACCGGGGCGCACTGGAAGATCAGGGTCCATTCCGTCTCACCCGGTGCGCGCGTGGCCATCCATAACATCAAAAAGCCTTATCTCCTCCTGATCGGCGATATGGACAATCCCGTCAATGCCAAAACCGCTCTGGGATTGCGCGATTGGGTACCGCAAGACTGCATCGGGCAGCTGCGATTTAACGATAAGGCCGTCAACCTGAACCTCCCCGAAATGACGCCGCAGCAGGCTGCAGCGGCCGGCGCCAAAACCCTGGTGGTCGGCATCGCTCCCATCGGCGGGCAGCTGCCGGAAAGCTGGCATCCCACGTTGCTTGCGGCGCTGGATGCGGGCCTGGACCTCGCGGCCGGCTTGCACCAGCGCCTGGCCGCGATTCCACAGATCGCCGAACGGGCCGCGCTGCGCGGCCGGCAGATCCACGATGTCCGCCACAGCGACACCCAGTTCTCAGTGGCCACCGGCAAACGCCGCCCGGGACGGAGAATCGCGACCGTCGGCACCGATTGCGCACTGGGCAAAAAGTACACCGCCCTTGCCATCGCCAAGGCGCTGACCGCACGCGGCCGGAAGGCGGATTTCCGCGCCACCGGCCAGACCGGCATCCTGATCAGCGGCCACGGGGTCGCGGTCGATGCGGTGATCGCGGACTTCATTGCCGGTGCGGCAGAGGCCATCTCACCGGCCAACGAGCCGGATCACTGGGATGTGGTCGAGGGCCAAGGCTCGCTGTTCCACCCGGCCTACGCGGCTGTGACCTTGGGATTGCTGCATGGCAGCCAGCCGGATGCGATGGTGCTGTGCCACGATCCTACCCGTAAAACTCTCAATGGCTATCCTCATATGCCCGTGCCGTCGCTCGAGCAGGCCATGCCGGCGTATTTGTCGGCCGCGCGCCTCACCAATCCCGACGTGCGCTTCGTCGGGATCTCGCTCAATACCGCAGGCTTGAGCGACTCCGAAGCACAGAAAATCCTGCACAGCACCGCGCAGTCGTTGAAGTTACCCTGTGTCGACCCTATCCGCACCGGCGTGGATGCCATTGTCGATTATCTGGAGTCGGGCTCATGAAACTCACCGTCAAACTGGAGCAATGGCCGCTCAAGGTTCCGTTCCGTATCACCGGCTACACCTGGGAGTTTCTCGATGTCGTGCTGGTCACTCTGGACCAGGACGGCAAGGTGGGGCGCGGCGAGGCCGCGGGCGTCTACTACAAGAACGACAAGCCGGAGGGCATGGTCCGCCAGATCGAGGCGGTGCGTAAGGCCATCGAGTCGGGCCTCACCCGCGAGGCCGCGCAAAAACTGCTGCCCGCCGGTGGCGCACGCAATGCGCTCGACTGCGCGCTGTGGGATCTTGAGGCAAAACTCACCGGACGGCCGGTGTGGCAGCTGGCCGGGCTCGAACAGCCGCATCCCCTGCTGACGACGTTCACCTGTGGCGCCGACACCCCCGAGAAAATGGCTGCCACGGCGCGCGGCTATGCCAATGCCCGGGCCATCAAGCTCAAATTGACGGGGGAGGGCAGTGATGCCGACCGTGTCCGGGCAGTGCGCGATGCCCTGCCCGATGTATGGATCGGCGTCGATGCCAACCAGGGCTTCACGCGCGCATCGCTCGAGAGCCTCATGCCGGCGCTGACCGAAGCGCGGGTACAGCTTATCGAACAGCCTTTCCCCATCGGACAGGAAGCGCTGCTCGATGGCTTCAAGTCGCCGATTCCGGTCGCCGCCGATGAGAGCGCGCAGACACTCGCGGATATCCGCGGGCTGATCGGGCGGTTCAATGTCATGAACATCAAGCTCGATAAATGCGGTGGACTCACCGAGGGCTTAAGTATGGCGCGCGCCGCGCGCGCGGCCGGTCTCGAGCTCATGGTAGGCAACATGCTGGGCACCTCTCTCGCCATGGCGCCCGCTTTCCTGGTCGGCCAGCTGTGCAAGGTGGTGGATCTCGATGGACCGGTCTTTCTCAAAGCCGACCGTTCGCACACCATCCGGTATGCCGACGGAATGATCGACTGTCCACGCGAGGTGTGGGACTAGCCTCACTTCTCGATCGTGTAAACGAGATCCGCGCCGCGCGCCTGGCCGAACTCGCTCTTGACGGTCCAGTGATCGTTCAGAGTGTACTGCAGCTTCACGGTGTTGATCGACTCGGTGAGGCTGATGCCGTAGCTGATATAGATCCGCGGCGACAGGTAGCGGCCCAGCACCACCGCGGTCTCGTTGTTGAGGTCCGACTCCACGCTCACATCCTGGATGCCGACCCGCGAGCCGATTTGCTGCGCGAGGATCGCGCCGCCCTGCGCCAGGACCTCCCCGCCGGTCTGCTTGTTCTGCACAGACTGCAGTGAGCCGCCGCCCAGGATCAGGGACAGGATCTGCGATTGGGACAGCGTGGGATCGGAGAACAGGGTCATGGTGGGCGCGAGCAGGGTGCCGCGCACGTTCACGCCGGCGGTGACGTCGGGCAGCTTCTTGACGGCGCGGATATCGACGCCGGGATTGTCGATCGGGCCGCCGCTGAAGATGAGCCGGCCGCGCTCGATGTCGAGCTTGTGCGCATAGGCCGCGAATTTGCCTTCCCCGACCGAGAGCTCGCCCGTGCCGGTGGTGGCGCCGTCGCCGCCGCTGTGCAGCGTGATGCTGCCCTTCAGCAGTCCGGTGAGCCCCGAGGTGTCGACGCTGACGTGATCGCCCAGCGTCAAGGTGATATCGGTGAGCACCTCGAACTGCGGGCCCGGTGCCTGCGCCTGCGCGCCGACGATGATTTCGTCCGAGGAGGTGCGTACCGCGTTGCGCAGATCCTTGGGAGCTATTTTCGCGCGCGGCACAGTGACGCCGCCCGTCACCTCGATGCGCCGCCCGGCCACTTTGAATTTGAGCTGGGGCGAGGCGTCGATCTGCGCCTCGGGAACGTCGGCGACCCGCAGATTGTCGCCGTTCAGCTGGAACTCGCCGTAGGGCAGCGACTCACGCCAGTCGAGATGGCCCTGGGCCTGCGCCTGGCCCGCGCCGATGCGCGTCGCGCCCTTGAAGTCGAGCCCGGTGCCGGCGAGCTGCGCCTCGAGGGTGGCTCCGCGCAGCAGCAGATTGACCTGATATTGATCCAGCTCGCCGTCGGTCAGGCGCAGCGAGCCGTTGAGGGACGGCGCGCCGGCGTTGCCGCCCAGCGTGAGGCTCGCGGCCAGCTTGCCCGCGATCCGGTCCACCTCGGGCGCGTACAGCGTGATGAAACCCAGCTCCGCGGTCTCGACGTGCAGATCGCCCGTCAGGGGCATGTCCTGCCAGCGCGGCGTGGAGCGCGTCATGCCAACGTGAGCGTGGATAGAGCCGATTTTCCCCGCATCGAGCTGCAGCTTGCCGTCGATGGCGGCGTGGGTGGCGCTCAGCGCCACGAAGCCCGAGCCGAAGAGAATGCTCTGCATCCTGCCATTGGCAAGCCGGTGCAGCATGCGAGCATCCGTAAGGTCGGCGCGCAAATCGCCCTCGGTCGGGGTGGTAGCGGAGCCGACGGCGTGCGCGTTGACGGTGAGGCTGCCGCGATATCCGACATCGCTGCTCAGGCCCGCGGTCAGTGTGCCGAGCGGCAGGTCTTTTGCGTTGACCGTGGCGGCCCAGTTGAGCGGATTCCAGTCGCCGCCGGCGCAGATGCGCGCGGGAGTGCCGTGCAGGCAGAACCATTGGGCATGCAGATGCTGCGCGGACAGGGCGAGATCCACCGGTGCGTCGAGCGCGAGGCTTAGGGCGTCGGCATCGCCGCCTGTCACATCGAAGGCGCGCAGCTGCCCGCTCCAGGCGCCATGGGCAAAGGCGCCCGCGCTCTTGAGTCGCATCGCAAGCTCGCCGGTCGTGAAATCGAGATGGGCGGTGTGGGCCGCGGCGCTGCCGTCCAGGCCGAATGCGAGCGTGCCGAAGGAGCGCGATCCATAGGCGAGGTTGCGCGCCTGCAGGTCGATTTTCGCAGGTCCCCCGCCACGCGCATCGAAATCGATGCTGGCATCGATGTGCTCGAGCGATACGCCGGCGTGGTGGATGCCGCTGCCGTGCAGTGTGGCGCGCAGGGTCGGGTCGAGCAGGGTGCCGCTCCATTGGCCTTGCGCGTGCAGCTGCCCGCGGCTGCCCGGCGTGAGCAGGCTCAAATCCGCCGTGTCCAGCGAGAAGGAAAGATTGGACTCGCGCGCGAGGAGCCCGTCGGCGCTGATGCGTGTGGTGCCCAGGGCGAGGCGGATGCCGTCGAGCTGCCAGGCCTCGCCATGCCGCGCGAGCCGGCCGGCGCCGCTCGCGGATACTTTGCGCAACGTGCCGCTGAGATCGTGCAGCGCGACCGAGTAGTCCCCGGTGCCGTCGAAACCGGCGCCCTGCGCCTCGAAGGCGAAATTCAGCTTGCCGGGCAGATCCGCGCGCAGCACGCTCGGATCGATGCCGCGGGCCTGCCCCCGGGCATCCCAGCGCTCGACGGGCGACCAGACCGCCTCGCCCTGCACTTGCGCGTGGCCGTCCAGAGCCTGGATGGTCGAGTCGTCGATCGAGACGCGATCCTTGGCCAGCCGGCCCTTGCCCTCGAAGGGGATGGGCGCGAGGCCCGTTATGGCGAGCGGACCCTTGGCGCGCCAATCGTAGGGCCACACGCCGCTCAAGGCGTATTCGCCGCGCGCGCTGCGCACCGCGGGTGCCTTGCCGAGCAAAGGCCAGCGGAAATCGTGCCACTCGCCGCGCAGATCGAGCCGGGGCCCGTTATTGACCACGGCGATCGTGCCCGCGCCCTGCACGACGGCGCCCGAAGGATGCCGCAACTGCATCTGCCGGGCCGTGAGCACATGGTCCGCATAGCTGCCCGAGAAATCAGCCTGGAACGTGCCGGCCTTGAGGCCCTGCGGATCGAGTGAGCCGCGCGCGGCGAAGCCCGCGGCATCCCCGTGCACCGCAAGCGCGCCGGTGATGCGCCCCAGGGCGCCGCCGGCGCCAAACGCCCGCAGGTCAAAATCATGAACCCGTGCATCGCCCTGCCAGTGCCAGTTGCCGGTGAGATCGAGCGCGCGGCCGTTGAAGTCGGCGCGGAACGGCGCGGTGAAGCGCGCCTGGATGCCAAGCGCGGCCAGGTCGCCGTCGGCCATGGCGTCGATCACCCAGACGGGCTGATTCGGCCAGGTGAGCGTGATGCGCGCGTCGCCCGCGACGCGCAAGGATTTCGCAGCGCCGATCTCGGCGCTGCCGTTGACGTGCATGGCGTCCCAGTCGAATGACGAGGCGAAGAACCGCAGTGTCCTGGCGCGCGCCACGCCCGAAGTGTCGATATGCGAGAACTCGAGGCGCTGGCCATTGGGGGCGATCACCGTGCCGGCTTGGACCTGGGTGTGGTCGGCATGGATGGCGAGGCCGGCCGGCAGGAAGCGCGGCACCGAGGGCGGGGTGTCGTGGGTGCGGCGCCGCACTTCGACCGATACGTAGCGCAGCGTGACATCGTGGGCGTCAATGGTTTCCCACAGGAGCGGGATCAGGGTGAGGCGGCCTTTGATTCCCTGGAAGAGCAGATGACAGCGCTCGTGCTCGACCTCGACACGTGCCACCTCGAAGCCGTGGGCGAGCGTGCCGCGCGGCGCTTCGATGCGAAGCTCAGCCGGCCCGATGCGCCTGGGGATCTGCCGGACCACGAATTGCAGTCCTTGTTCGGTGAACCCGATGTAATAGAGGAACGCGGCGAGGCCGGCGGCAGCCAGCAGCAGCGCGAGCGAGCCTGTGATGACGAGGCGGCGGCGCATCACAGCTTCGGCGAGAAGTTGAGGTGCAGGCGCGGCCCCGCCGTCACGGACAGGGGCTGGGCGATGTCGATCCCTAACGTCACCACGGGCAGACGCCAGCGAAAGCCTACCCCCGCGGAGTATTCGAGCGGGTCGCCGAAGTGGTCGAAGGCGTTGCCGAAGTCGCTGAACACCGCGATGCCGAAATTGCGCGGCAGGTCGCGCACGATCTCCACCGTGCCGGTGATGAGATCCTTGCCGCCGACTTTCACCGCCTGGGTGACCGGGTTGCCGTTGGCGTCCTTCACCGTCACGAACTGCACCGGCGACAGGTCATCGTAGCCGAAGCCGCGCACACTGCGGTCGCCGCCGGCGAAGAAGCGCAGGATGCCGGGCAGCTCGCTGAATCGCGACACGATGCTGGCGCCGACGTCGCCCCGCAGCAGCAGATGCCAGTGCGGGCTCAAATCAAACACGCGCTCGGCCTGCACGCGCAGCTGGACGAAATCCGAATCGGAGCCGAACACGTGGTGCGAGCCCTGCAGCTGCGCGAAAAAGGTGCGGGTGAAGAGGTCCTCGCCCAGGTAGCCTTGCGGCACGGAGGCGACGCTGACGGCGGGGACGAGCAGGTTGTCGATGGTGTTGGCGACCGCGGAGTCCGTGGTGGTGCGCATGGCGTTGGTGGACCACACCCACTGCCAGCGGCCGCGCACCTGGGTGATGCTGGGCCCAAGCTTGAGGGTTTTGGTCTGCAGGTCCGCCAGCTGCAGCTGCTGATCGGAAGCCTCGAAGGTGAGCTTCTCGAGCGCCGGATCGCCGATCGGGATGGTATAGCGGCTGGTGAGGCTTTGCGCCAGGCTCGCCGCTTCCAGCTGCACGCTGAAGCGGTGGCCGTGACTGTTGACCAGGCGGTCTTCCCAGGTCGCCGTGCCGCGCTCCTGGGTATCGGTGGCATAGCCCACCCCGAACGAATAACGATAGCGGCGGTTGACGTCGGCGCGGATGCTGACGGGCACGACGTGGGTGGTCTTGTCCGCCTCGCCGGGCAGCACCTCGACACCGGAAAAATACTGGCTGTCGTCGAGCGCGAACTGCGTACGCAGCAGCTGCGTCAGGTCGAAGGGATCGTTCTCGTGGTAGCGCAGGTAGCGCCGCACCAGCGCGTCGTCGATAGCGTGCTGCTCGATCTGCGTGGCGCCGAAGCGGTAGCGCTCCCCGGTCTCGAGCTCGAGCACGATGCTCGCGGTGTGCGCCTGCGGGTCCACCCGCAGCTCGTTGCGCACCATGCGCGCATCGAGATAGCCATAGGTGGACGCGGTGCGTTGCAGATCGCCCTTGATGCGGTCGTACGCGGCGTGGCTCAGACGGTCGCCGCGATGCAGGGGGGGGCGCGCGGCAATGGAGGAGAACATCGGATCGTTCGCCCCCGGTCCGCGCACCGCGATGGTGATGTCCTGCATCACGATGGGCCTGCCAGGGTCGATATTGACCGTGACGCGCCAGTCCTTGGTCCCGCGCTTCTCGAGGCTCGAGCGCACGGTGGGCTCGTAGTAGCCGAAGGGCTTGAGCGCCGAGCGCACCTCGCGCTCTACGCGATTGTGCAGCCGTTCGGCGGTGTCCTCGCTGAGGTCATCGCTGCTGCGGTAGCGATCGAAGCTCAGATAGACCTGCACATTGGCGCGGATATCTTCCTCCGCGACGCCATGGACGTCGATCTCGACTTTGGCCAGCGCCGGTGCCGCGCACAGCAGGACAAGAGCGGCAGGGAGTAAGCGCTGTGCCATCGGAGGATTCTAACGAGGTCCGCAATCACGGCAATCGCGATGTCGGAGTTCGGATTGGCCGTGGCCCTCCTAGGTTCCGCGCGGGTGAAGCCATTCGTGAATCAGCCGGTAGGAGATGGCGCGCGAGGGCGGCAGCGGCACTTTCCCGGAGATGAGCTCGGCGCGGGTGAACCAGCGGGCGTGCTCGAGCTCGCTGCCGATCTGCACCGGCGCTCCGGGAGAGGCCTTTGCCTGAAATCCCAGCATCAGTGAGGAGGGGAAGGGCCAGGGCTGGGACGAGTGATAGTGAATATCGTGAACGGCGACGCCGGTCTCCTCCAGCACCTCGCGCGCCACCGCATCCTCCAGGCTCTCGCCCGGCTCGACGAAGCCGGCCAGCGTGGAGTAGCGCCCTGCCGGCCAGCTGGCCTGACGGCCGAGCAGTGCCCGCTCCCCATCGGATATCAGGACGATGATGGCGGGGTCGATGCGGGGAAAGGTCTCGTGCGCACAGACCGGATTCGTGCAGCGCAGGACATGGCCGGCGCGTACGGGCACCGTGGGTCTGCCGCACACTCCACAGAAGTGGTGTCGTGAGCGCCATAGCGTCAGCGCGCGGGCGTAGGCCGCAAGCGCCGCTTCGTCCGCCGGCAGCAGGTTCATGACCGGCCGCAGCTCCTCGAAGATGGCACCGGCCGGGGCAGGGTCGAGCTTCTCGTCCGTATCGAGCTCGAGCAGTATGCAGCGACGCCCCTGAAACCCGCCCAGCAGCACCATCCGCCGGTCCGGCGCCGTTCGCACCCGCGGATGGTCCCCGCTCAGGAAGGCGATCGACGGCTCGGATGTGAGACGCATCAGCTGAGTGGTGCCGCGGGCCACGAGGTATTGAGCCGTGGAATCCGCGAGCGCCTGCGCCTGCCAATCCTCGGCCTCGCGGTCCTGCGCCCGTCGGTCGAGGTAGGGGCCGGCGAAGAAGTTGGAGCGGTCGGCACTCATGCCGGAATTCTACGGAGAATCCGCCGCGCGGCACTGGATTTGGTACCATCGTAGCCTTGGCTGCCAAACAGGGGGAAGTCATGTCCCAGTCTCATCGAATTGCGATGCCGGGCTTAGTGGTGTTGGCCTTGACGCTGATCGCTCCGGCCGTCTTCGGCCAGATCACCGGATACAAGCAGGGCCAGGGGGCCAGCCCCGTGACGGGTGCCGCGGGTACCGGTGGCTCGACCGGCGACAAGGGTCTGGAGCACTGCGACAAGCCCATGGGCGCGCTCGCAGTGGTCGAGCCGCAGGACTACATCATGTCCTCGCTGGCCCGCTACAACCTGCAGTCGCCCACCAGCCTCATCCGCATGATGGTGCAGCAGTCCAACTGCTTCATCGTGGTGGAGCGCGGCCAGGGCATGGCCAATGTCATGCAGGAGCGCGAACTCTCCAAATCGGGCGAGCTGCGCCAGGGCTCGAACATGGGCGGGGGACAGATGGTCACCGCGGATTTCATTCTCACCCCCGCCGTGGTGTTCTCCGAGGGCAACGCGGGCGGCATTGGCGGCGCGGTGGGTGGGCTTCTCAGCCGGCATAATCCGCTGCTCGGCGCGGTCGCGGGCGGGCTCAAGTTCAAGGAGGCGCAGACCAGCATGCTGGTCGCCGATGCGCGCAGCGGCATCCAGGTGGCGGCGGCCGAAGGTAGCACCAAGAAAGCGGACTTGGCCTTGGGTGGCGCCTTGTTCGGTGGCGGTGCTGGCGCGGCCCTCGGCGGCTACGGCAACACCAATGAAGGCAAGATCATCGCGGCGGCGCTGCTCGACAATTACAACAAGGTTGTGGGCGTGGTGCGCAACGATCCCAGCCTGCAGCGCGAGGTCGGCACGCTGCGTGAGGAGGCGGGCAAGAAGACCGCCGCCGGCCCCGTCTACAACGAGGGCGATGTGGTGACGCCGAAGATCGCGAACGTGAAGCTGCTCTCGCAACCCTCCGCGGCCGGCAAGGCGCTCGTGACGCTCCCCAAGGGCGAAGAGCTGGTCATCATCGGTGCGGAGAAAGACGGCTATCTCAACGTGCAGAGCGGCTCGGCTTCGGGCTGGGTGAAGAAAGTGCTGGTGGTAAGGCCCTAACGGTTTTGGAACAGCGGCCACGTCAATCCCACGCTGAACGTGCGGCCATTCTGGCCGATCGCATCTTGCAGCGTGTTGCCCGAGCCCGCCGTGCGATATCGAGTCGCGAACAGATTGTAGACGCTTGCGGAGAATCGCGGGCCTTTCGCGCGCAGTTGCTCGAGAAGCGTGAAGTTCACGAGCGTAAAGTCATCCACCGCCGTCCGCGCCGGCGCGATGACCGACCCCTGGTACTGAATCTCCAGGCTGCCGATGAGCTGATTGAGATAAAGCGGGACGCTCACATTCCCTTTCGCAAGATGCCGGGGTGAGTTCGTCAGCTCCAGACCCGTGCTCTCATCCTTCGCATGCTGCAAGGCGTAGCTGGCGCGCAGCTCAGTCCCACGCACGTAGTGACCTTCCAATTGCACCTCGAGACCGTTCGCGCGGACCTGATCGAGGTTGCTGAACATGTTGTTTCCGGTCGCCGGATCTCTGGTTTCCTGGATCAGTCCCTCGATATTGTAGTGATAGCCGGAGGCGGAAAACCGCAGGCTCTCCGTCAAGGACCGCTCATACACCAGCTCGTAGGTGCGGATCTTCTCAGGCCCCAGATGCGGATTGCGCTCGAAGGTACCGGACTGATAGTTGAGCTCGTAATCATTGGGTGCGCGAAACGCCTGGCCATAGAGGGCCTTGAGCGAGCTGCCCTCGTGAGGGTTATAGATGAGTCCCAGCCGCGGATTGACCGTGCCGCCAAACGTGTCGAAATAATCGTAACGAACGCCCGCATTGAGCAGCAGCGGCTTGGCGAGCTCGAATTCCCCCTGGGAGTAGACCGCGTAGTTTTTGCCGCCATGATCGACGTCGAGATAATTGACGAAGGGGTCCTGGTCGAAATTCTGCTGGCGCAGCCGCAGATTCTGCTGGTAGTCGGCACCGAAAATGAGCGTGTGCTCATCGAACAGCCGCTCGGTCAGTTGCAGCTCCGCTCGGGCCCACTGCCCGAGGGACCGGTCGCGATTCAAGATCAGCTCCGGCGGCGGTGCATCATTTGCGTAGGGATAGACGGCTTTGTAGGGATACCAGTCATAGGACGCCCGACCCGAGACTTTGAGTGTGTGTGTCAGCTCGTGCTCGTATTTCAAATCGACGAAGCCGCGATCGTCGTTGGTCTCGCCTAGCCCCGAATTGAAGACCGTACCGGATGGCGCGGCCGGCACTTTCTTGTAGCGGTGGCTAAAGGCGCCGCTCAGAGTGAACTCGCGATAGGTTGCGGAGCTGAAGAGGTTATACGACGATTCATCGTCGGAGTCGACGGCAAAGCCGTTATTGTCGGGCGGATCGGCATACTCCGGATAAAAGAGGCGCTTCTGCCCCGCGCTATCGTCGAGGGCTGCCGAGAAGGTCAGTTCCAGGCCATTTGCATATTTATTCCCGAACGTGAAGGCGGCTCGGTACGTATCGAGGCTGCCCCCTGAGGCCGACAGTTCCGCCCCACCGATGTCGCCGCCGCGCCGCGTCAGGATATTGATGACGCCGAAGAAAGCGCTGTTGCCATAAATGGAGGAGCTCGGCCCGCGGATGATCTCGATCCGATCGATGGCATTGACATCGAGCACCGCTTCGTGCGCGACATACATGAGGTTGTAGATGGCGTCGTTGACGCGGTGACCATCGATGAGCAGCAGAATCCCGGTGTTGAAATCCCCCGGCTGGGAGAAACCACGGATTCCGAGAAAGGAGTAATTGCGGTCATTGGTCACATACAGCCCGGCGGTGCCGCGCAGGACATCGGCGAGCGTCTGGTAGCCGAACTTGCGGATCTCCTCGGCGGTGATGATGCTGACCGAGGCAGGCGCGCGGGCGATATCCTGCTGGTACTTCGAGGCGCCGTAGACCATCCGTTGCAGGTCCACCGTGAGCTCGGTGAGCTCTTCAGGGGCGGCCCCGTCCGCTGGCCGCGCGGGGCCGGCAAGGCAGCCCAGCAGCAGGGCCGCGACGATCCTTTTGAAAGTCCGCATTTGCAGATCCATCGGTAGCTCCTTACCATCCTGAGAGCCCGAATCCGGCCCCGCTCCATCAAGCGGATTCCAGTCTCCTGCAATAAGTCAAGACAATCCGTGAAAGAGTCTTCATTTCTGACATCGTCGCTTAGCGCGTGATCGCCACAATCCGCTGCCCCTTCGAATCCCGCGCCGCGCGAAACATGCCTTGAGTATTGAACTCCATCACAATGCTCCCCTGTGCATCGATCGCGATGATCCCGCCGTCCCCGCCCATCTTTTTGAGCCTCTCATGAATCAACTCATGAGCCGCCTTGGGCAGCGGCAGGCCGCGGTATTCGACTGCCGAGGCGATATGATAGGCCGCCACCGCTCGGATGAAATACTCCCCATGCCCGGTGGCAGACACGCCGCATACTCCATTTTTCGCATAGGTACCCGCGCCAATAATCGGCGAGTCTCCCACGCGCCCGGGCCGTTTGTTGGTCATGCCGCCCGTTGACGTGGCGGCCGCAAGATTGCCCTGAGCATCAAGCGCCACCGCCCCCACAGTTCCCTGCGGCGCCGGCATCAGATCGGACACGCGCTGACCTCGCTGCTCGCTTTCAAGCTGCCGCTGTCTGTGCTCGGTGCGGAAATATTGTTTCGGCACCAGGGACAGCCCTTCCTCCAGCGCAAACTCCTCGGCGCCGCTGCCGACCAGGAGCACATGGCGTGACTTTTCCATCACGCGTCGTGCCAGGTCTACTGGATTCTTGACATGCCGGACCGCCGCCACCGCGCCCGCTTTCTGGTCGCGCCCGTCCATGATGGCCGCATCGAGCTCCGCCGCGCCGTCGCGCGCCAGTGCCGCGCCGCGCCCGGCGTTGAAGAGCGGATCGTCCTCCAGCATGCGTACCGCAGTCGTGACCGCATCGAGACTTGCGCCGCCGCGCTCCAGGATCTCATAGCCGCTGTCCAGCACCTTGGCGAGACTGGCTTCGAACAGGCGGCGCTGCGATTCGGGAACGGCATCCGGGACGACACCGGCTCCGCCGTGAATGACCAGGGCATGCATCTACTTCTTCTCTTCAGCAGTCCTTGAGGGGGATGGCGATATCGGCAAGTTTAGTGGGATTGGGCCGCGCATGCGCCGCGATTAGCTTGCGCGCTGCCATCTGATCCTTGGGATTGTTCACCGTGTCCATGGCAATCAGCTCGCCGTCGCGCAGATAGCAGGCACTGAAGCTGCGCGAGGCCGGATCGCCGCGCAGCACCACGGTGTCGTAGCCGATCGAGATGCCGATGATGATCATTTTGAGATCGTACTGGTCGGACCAGAACCAGGGCAGCTTGTTGTGCGGGGTGTCCAGCCTCAGCATGTTGAGCGCGGCGCTGGCGCCCTGCTCGAAGGCATTGTCGACCGATTCCAGGCGCATGCGGCGCCCGTAGTGCAGGTTGGGCTGGCTGGTGCAATCGCCGGCCGCGTAGATGTGCGGGTCGCCTGTGCGGCAGAGCTCGTCCACCACGATGCCGACGGTGCATTCGAGTCCGGCGGCGCGGGCGAGCTCGTCGGCCGCCACCACGCCGACGCCCACGATCACGAGGTCGGCGGGATGCTCGCTGCCGTCCTCGCAGATCACGGCGCGAACGCGATTCGAGCCGGTATGCTCGGCCATCGACTGCACACGCGCATTGCACACGATGCGAACGCCGCGGCTCGTGTGCTGGGCCGTGTAGAAGGCGGAGATGGCCTCGCAGGTCACACGGTTCATGACCCGCTCCGCCATCTCGAGCACCGTGACTTGAAGACCCGCCTCACGGGCGGTCGCCGCCACCTCGAGCCCGATATAGCCGCCGCCCACCACCACTAGGCGCCGGGCGGCCGCCAGCTCCTCGCGGATCTTCTCGACATCGGCGGCGCTGCGCAGGAAATGCACGCCGTGAAGGTCATGTCCGGGGACGGGCAGCGGCCGGGGGCGGCTGCCCGTGGCGAGCAGCAGTGCGTCGTAGGCCAGCCATTCACCATCGTCGAGCCGCACCCGCTGCGCGGCGCGATCGATCTCGAGAGCCCGGCGGCCGAGATGCGTCTCGACCTGGTGATCCCGGTAAAACGGCTCCGGCCGCAGCAGCAGACGCTCGCGCTCGAGGGTCCCGGCCAGGTACTTTTTGGACAAGGGGGGCCGCTGATAGGGCAGCAGCGGCTCCTCGCCGACCAGCGTCAACGAGCCCTTGAATCCCTTCTTGCGCAGGGTATCGATGGCCTGCGCCGCGGCCTGGCCCGCGCCGACGATGACGATCTTTTCCGGCATGGCGCAAGCATAGCGTATGAAGGCGTATTATCCGTCCCTGCGAGCTTAAAGTCTCCGGAGTACCCACATGAAACTGGTCACCGCCATCATCAAGCCGTTCAAGCTCGACGACGTGCGCGCGGCGCTATCGGATATCGGCGTTTCAGGCATGACGGTCACCGAGGTGAAGGGCTTCGGTCGGCAGCGCGGCCACACGGAGCTGTATCGGGGCGCTGAATATGTCGTGGACTTCGTGCCCAAGACCCGTATCGAGGTGGCGGTGCGCAACGATCTGACGGATCAGGTGATCGAGGCCATCATCAAGGCTGCCAAGACGGGCAAGGTGGGTGACGGCAAGATCTTCATCACGGATATCGATCGGGTGATCCGTATCCGCACCGGCGAAACGGACGATGCCGCCCTTTGAGCCGGCACTCGCCGAAGCCGCCGAAAAACTCCATCTCGGTCACGCGCGCCGGCATATTTTCCTGTGTGTGCACGGCACCTGTGCGCCGGCCGAGCAGGCTATGGAATCCTGGAAGTACCTGAAGCGGCGCCTGAAGGAGCTGGGACTCGCCGATGCGGACCAGGGCGTGCTGCGCACCAAGGCGGACTGCCTGCGGATCTGCACGGATGGACCGATCGCGGTGGTCTATCCGGAAGGGGTTTGGTATCGCGACTGCACGCCCGCGAATCTGGAGCGGATCATTCAGCAGCACTTGATGGGAGGCAGGGCCGTGGAGGAGCTGGTTTTTGCGGTGACGGCGGTGCCGGGTCGTAGCTCGTAGTTGTGCCGTCGCTAGTCGATGGCGGTCGCCCTGACCCGGCAACTACGAACTACGACCCGGCACTACTCTCAGCGCCCGGGCGTTGCGACCCATCCCCAGCGCACCGCTGCGGGCCACCTCAAGTAGCTCGGCCTGCGAGCTGAGCTCCGTCATGAAGGCGTCGACCTCGGCCTCGCTTGCCGTCAGCTCCACGATGAATCCCTCCGTCGCCGGCTCAAGCACGCGCCCGCCGGTTCGCGCGACGTAACCCCGTACGGCATCGGTGCGGTCGGGCCGCACCTTGAGTTTGAGCAGTACGAGCTCGCGCTCCAGATGCTCACCGGGCGTCAGGTCTTCCGCGCTGACCACATCCACCAGCTTGTTGAGCTGGCTCAGGATCTGCTGGATGACCGCGTCCGACCCTTCGGTGACCAGGGTGATGCGCGAGACGGCCTCGTTATCCGTCGGCGCGACCGACAGCGATTCGATGTTATAGCCCCGCGTGGAGAAGAGGCCGGCAACCCGGCTCAGGGCCCCGGCCTCGTTTTGCAGCAAGATGGCGATGATGTGGCGCATCGGGCGAGATTAATCTAGTCTCGGCTCATGGGCGATACCGTTACACAGCCACGTATCCTGGACCACCCCCTGGCCGGCCGCCGCATGAGCGGCGCGCAGATGATCGTGCAGGTGCTGGCGGATGAGGGCGTGACGGCCATCTTCGGCTACAGCGGCGGGGCCATCCTGCCCACCTACGACGCGGTATTCCTTTATAACACCGAGGCGCAGGCGGCGGGCGCCCGCCAGATGCCCCTGATCGTGCCGGCCAATGAGCAGGGGGCGGGCTTCATGGCCGCCGGCTTGGCACGCTCGACCGGACAGGTGGGGGTGTGCCTGGTCACCTCGGGACCGGGAGCCACCAACACCGTGACCCCGGTGCGGGATTCCATGGCCGACTCCGTGCCTATGGTGGTGATCTGCGGCCAAGTGCCCCGGGGCGCCATCGGGACGGACGCTTTCCAGGAGGCTCCGGTGCCCTCCATCATGGGCGCCGTCGCCAAGCACATCTTCCTCGTGACCGACCCCATGAAGCTCGAAGCCACCGTGCGCACCGCCTTCGAGATCGCGCGCACCGGCCGGCCGGGTCCGGTGGTGATCGATGTGCCGAAGGATGTGCAGAACTGGGAGGGGGAGTTCCGGGGCGCGGGCACGCTGTCCATCCCCGGCTATCGCCGCCGAATGGCGGAGCTTTCGGGCAAGGCGCTCGATGAGGACAACGCCGCGAAATTTTTCGAGATGCTTGGGTGCGCGCGCCGGCCGCTGATCTATGCGGGCGGTGGCGTTATCAACGCCGGCGCCGCCCCCGCGCTGGCGGAATTTGCGCTGGCGTTCGAGATCCCGGTGGTGACCACCCTCATGGGTATCGGCGCCTTCGACACCCGGCATCCGCTATCCTTGCGCATGCTGGGCATGCACGGCGCGGCTTTCGCCAATTACGCCGTGGACGATTGCGATTTTCTCATCGCGGTAGGCTCGCGCTTCGATGACCGCGTGGCGGGCGTGCCGGACAAATTCGCCGTCAACGCCAAACGTATCGCGCACCTCGACATCGACCGCTCGGAGATCAATAAGGTCAAGAGCGTGCAGTGGAGTCATACTGGCTTGCTGCCCGAGGCGCTTCGGGCGCTGACGGCTTACGGCCGTCGGGCGGGCATCAGAGGCGATTATAGTGCGTGGCATGCCGAGCTCGCCGAGCTCAAGCGCCGTCATGCGATGAACTACGACCGTTCGAGCGCGCTCATCCAGCCCTACGCTGTGCTCGAGGAAATCAATCGCCTGACGCGCGGCGAGGCCATCATCTCAACCGGCGTCGGTCAGCACCAGATGTGGGCCGCGCAGTATTGCGACTTCCGCGCGCCGCGCCTGTGGCTGACTTCGGGCAGCATGGGGACTATGGGATTTGGCTTGCCCGCGGCCATTGGCGCGCAGATCGCGCATCCGGACAAGCTGGTCATCGACATCGATGGGGATTCGAGCATCCGCATGAATATCGGCGAGCTCGAGACCGTGACCACTTACGATCTACCCGTCAAAGTCGTGGTACTCAACAATTTCGGCGATGGCATGGTGCGCCAGTGGCAGAAGCTCTTTTTCAAAGGACGCTTCTCAGCCAGCGATCGCTCGCTGCACAAGAAAGACTTCGTGAAGACGGCGCAGGCGGACGGGTTCCGCTATGCGGTGCGGCTGGACAGGAAAGAGGACGTGCCGCGGGTCATCGCCGAGTTCATTGCCTTCCCCGGGCCCGCGTTCCTGGAGGTGGTGATCGATCCGGATGCGGGCGTGTATCCGATGGTGGGGCCGGGGCAGACCTACGATCAGATGATCACCGGCGATTTCATCGAATCGCGGCACAAGGTGGATATCGAGACGCCGGGGGCGTCGGAGATGTTTTAGCATGGCTGCCGCTCACAACCCCTCCAAAAACCGCAACACCTCCACTCCCTCACACTGCGCCACATTGAACCGCCAGTAATCCGTCGCGCTCCCCTCCGGCCGAAACAACTCCCCCGGCGCCAGCAGTACTCCATCCCGCAAAGCCAGCCGCCACAACTTGCCCACCGACTCGCGCGACGGCAGCCTTGCCCACACGAACATCCCCGCTGGCGGCCGACAGGCCAGCTCTACGCCGCGCGCCTCGAACTGCCGCGCCACGCGCAGCTGCGCCGCCGCCAGCCGCTCCCGCAGCCGTTTGAGATGACGGCGGTAATGACCGTGCGTGAGAATCTGCAGCAGCAACTGTTCGAGCAGCTCGCTTGAGCCCAGGGAGCTCATCACCTTGGCGCGCGCGAATTTCTGTGCCAGGGCGGGCGTGGCGATGAGAAAGCCCGCGCGCAGACTGGGCGAGACGGTCTTCGAGAAACTCGAGAGATATACCACCCGCTGCAGCTCATCCAGGCTTGCGAGCGTGACACCTGCGCGGGGCGCCAGGTCCGCGAAAATGTCGTCCTCGATGACAAGGAGGTTATGACGATTGGCCAGCTCCAGGATGCGGTGCGCTACGCCTAAGCTCGTCGTCGTTCCGGTGGGATTATGACAGGTGGTGTTGGTGAACAGGCACCGCACCCGGCGGCGCTTCAGCACGCGGGCGAGGGCCTCGACATCCGGCCCGTTCTCCGTACGGGGAATGCCGAGTGCCTGAACCCTGCGCTCCTTCAGCAGCTCGAAAATCTGCGGATAGCCCGGATCCTCCACGACGGCGACATCCCCGGGCGTCAGACACTCCCGCACCACCAGATCGAGCGCCTGGCTCGCGCCCTGCGTCAGGACGATCTGATCCTCCCGCACGGACAGTCCGCGGGATTCCATTAGTAGACTCAAATGAGAGCGTAGCGCGGGCAGGCCGAGTGGATTGCCATAACCTTCCAGGTGCAAGGGAGGTTGGCGGGCCACGGCGCGCAATGCTGCGCGCACCCCTTCACCATGGAGCCAGTCGCCCGGCAGCCAGCCGCATCCCGCATCGATCTTGATCGGCTGGCCGCTCGCCTCGCGTCGCCGCTCCCAGATCGAGTCGGCCGGAAAGTCCGGCGCGCGCGCGGGCAGTGTCCGAGCCCCGCGCCGGCTGGCCACGAAGTATCCCCGACCCGCATGGGCTTCGATGCCGCCGGCAGCGACCAGAGCGTTGTAGATCTCCGCAGCGCTGAACGGGCTGACACCGCGCTCCCGCGCGAGCTGACGGACCGAGGGCAGGCGGGTTCCTGCGGGCAGGGCACCGGAGTCGATCTGCGCCTGCAATTCCCCGGCAATGTGGGCGACGACGCGGCGCGCGGAGCGGGAATGAGGCGAAGGGGGACGAGAGGGGCTCATGAGCCGTATCGTAGAATACCTCATTACAGTATAGGCTATTCACCGATATCGCGTATCTGGCTTCGGCAGCGGCCTCAAGGACAATGTCCACCCATGATCATGAAACCGCCACCGTTCGCCGTGGACCTCGAAGCTCACTGGATGCCTTTCACCGCCAACCGCGACTTCAAGAGAAAGCCGCGCCTCATTTCGAGCGCGAGCGGCGCGTACTTCAAAGATGCGCAAGGTCGACAGATCTTCGACGGCCTATCGGGCCTATGGTGCTCGGGTCTCGGCCACTGCCGCCCCGAGATCACCGCCGCGATCGCCCAGCAGGCGGCCACCCTCGACTACGCCCCCGCGTTTCAATTCGGTCACTCGCAAGCTTTTGAGTTGGCCGGCCGCATTCGAGCGATGGCGCCCGCCGATCTCAACTACGTGTTTTTCACCAGCTCCGGCTCGGAAGCCGCCGACACGGCCTTGAAGATCGCGCGCGCCTACTGGCGTCACAAGGGCCAGTCCTCGAAAACCAAGCTCATCGGCCGGCAGAAGGGCTATCACGGTGTCAACTTCGGCGGCCTGAGCGTCGGCGGCATGGGCCCGAACCGCAAGGTGTTCGGCACTGGCCTCGACGTGGATCATCTCGCTCACACTCAGCTCTCCCGCAACGTTTTCACCCGCGGGATGCCCGAGCAGGGCGCCGAGCTCGCCGAGGAGCTGCTGAGTCTCATCGCGCTGCATGATGCCTCGAACATCGCCGCACTCATCGTCGAGCCCTTTTCGGGATCCGGGGGCGTGGTGGTCCCGCCCAAAGGCTACCTGCAGCGCCTGCGCGAGATCTGCACGAAACATGACATCTTGCTCATTTTCGATGAGGTCATCACAGGATTCGGCCGCGCCGGAGCGATGTTCGGTGCGGAGGCTTTCGGAGTTGTTCCGGACATCTTGAACGTCGCCAAGCAGATCACCAACGGCGCTCTCCCCTTAGGGGGAGTGATTGTCAAAGACGAGATCTACCAGACTTTCATGGCTGCCGGTGGCCCGGAGTATCTGGTCGAGTTTCCCCATGGCTACACGTATTCCGCTCACCCCGTGGCCTGTGCCGCCGCTTTGGCGACTCTGGACCTTCTGGAACGGGAAAAAGCCATCGAGCGGGTGAAGGCGCTGGCCCCGTACTTCGAGAACGCGGTGCACAGCCTGAAAGGCCTTCCCTACCTATCCGACATCCGAAATTTCGGACTCGCCGCGGGCCTGACCCTCGAAGCCCTGCCGGGCGAGCCGGCCCGGCGTCCCTATGATGTGGCCATGCACTGCTGGGATAACGGTTTTTATGTCCGTTACGGCGGCGACACGATCCAGCTGGCACCGCCGTTCATCAGTGAGAAAGCCGAGATCGACCGGCTCATCGACGCCGTGGGTCATGCGATCCGGGCGCTCGATGGACGGGGAAGTTAACTATTGTGAAGACCATTCATCATTGGATCGGCGGCAAAGAATGTACGGGTGAGCCTGAACGGCGCTCCCCCGTGTGGAACCCGGCCACGGGTGAGCAGCAGGCGTGGGTGGCGCTTGCGAGCACGGGGGATGTCGACCGCGCGGTCGCCGCGGCAGCTCATGCGTTCGAGTCCTGGTCCCAGGTCTCGCTGTCGCGTCGCACGAAGATCCTGTTTGCCTTCCGGGAATTGGTGAATACTCATGCACGCCGCATTGCCGAGGCGATCTGCGATGAGCACGGCAAGGTCGTCTCCGATGCCGAAGGGGAGGTACAAAGAGGTCTCGAGGTGGTCGAGTTCGCCTGCGGCATCCCGACGCTGCTCAAGGGCGAGTACTCGGACCAAGTCTCAAGTGGCGTCGATCTTTTCTCCTTTCGCGAACCGCTCGGGGTCGTGGCGGGCATTACACCCTTCAATTTTCCCGCCATGGTGCCGATGTGGATGTTTCCGATAGCCATCGCCTGCGGCAACACCTTCGTGTTGAAGCCCAGCGAGCGCGATCCCACGGCTTCGATGATGTTCGCCAGGCTGTGGGCAGAAGCCGGTCTGCCCGAAGGGGTCTTCAACGTCGTTCACGGCGATAAAGTCGCCGTCGATGCGCTGCTCGACCATCCTCAGGTGGCGGCGATCTCCTTTGTCGGTTCTACCCCAATCGCGAAATACATCCATACCCGAGGTACTGCTGCTGGCAAGCGTGTCCAGGCTTTGGGGGGCGCCAAGAACCACGCCATCATTCTGCCCGATGCGGACAGCGCTTTCGCCGCCGAGCAGCTCGCATCCGCCGCCTTCGGCTCCGCGGGCGAGCGCTGCATGGCCATCTCCGCTGCGGTCGCGGTGGGATCGATCGGAGACGATCTGGTCGATGTGGTCAGTGCCAAGGCAGCCTCTGTAAAGGTCGGTCCGGGACGCAATCCGGGAAGTGAAATGGGCCCCGTCATCACCCGCGAGGCGAAGGACAGAATTTCCCGTCTGATCGGTGCTGGCGCGGAGCAGGGCGCCGAGATCGCGATCGATGGGCGCCAGCTCGTTGTCAAAGGCTACGAAAAGGGATTCTTCTTAGGTCCCACAGTGCTCGATCAGGTTCAACCTGCGATGGAAGTCTATCGCGAGGAGATTTTCGGCCCCGTGCTTTTGGTCGTGCGAGCCAAGACGCTCAAAGAAGCGATCGACCTCATCAACGCGAACCCCTATGGTAATGGCACGGCTATTTTCACCTCGAGCGGCGCCGCCGCGCGCGAGTTTCAGCGGGGCGTCAAGGTCGGCATGATCGGTATCAATGTGCCGATCCCGGTGCCGATGGCGTATTACTCCTTCGGCGGTTGGAAGGCCTCGCTGTTCGGCGATCAGCATATCCACGGGAGGGAAGGAGTCGCGTTCTATACCCGAGCCAAGGTGATCACTTCGCGCTGGCCGTGGGTCGAGGCGCCGGGCGGTGCCACATATCACTTCCCGACAGCAAGCTGACAGGAAATTCGCGGGGGCTTTTTGAAACTTTTCGCACTGTCCGCCGTTATGGCCATGCGAGAGGTAAACCTATGCCATTCCATCGAGCTTTTCTGATCCTGATCGCCGCCGGCAGCCTCGGCGCCTGCGTGGTCGAGCCACGGGGCCGTGCTGTGGGCTATGTCGATATCGACGTCGCTCCCCCGCCGGCCCGCGTCGTTGTGGTTCCGGATCCGCGTCCGGGCTATGTCTGGGCGCCGGGCTACTGGCGCTGGACCGGCAGCCGCCATGAGTGGGTGGGCGGGCGCTGGATGCGCGAGCGCCATGGCCGTCATTGGGAGCCCGCACACTGGGAGCAACGCGGCAACCGCTGGCATTTCGAAGAGGGACACTGGTCGCGCTAGTTGTAGCGCCGCGAGTGAAACAGCTCGAACGCGGTCTGGTAGTACGCCACTGCCAGATCGTTGAGCCGCGGATTGAGCGGGGCCTTGCCATAGGTGTCGGTGTCGCGGTCGTAGCGGACGTCGTTGACGGTCTTGCCGAAACTTAAGATGGCGAGCTCGCCGTCCTGATAGAGCGCGACGTCGTAATTGTGGCTGAAGAAGGCCACTCGGCCCGATTCCGGCGCATGAAACACGTCGACGCCGAAGAACGGCGCTTGATAAGGCAGGCCGAGTAAACCTAAGACCGTTGGCGCAATATCAATTTGAGTCGTGAGCGAGTCCACTTGTCGCGGCGGCAGGTGCTTGGGGGAGTAGAACAGCATGGGGATCTCATAGGTGCGCAACGGAATCTGCTGGCGCCCGTACACCCGTGCGCCGTGGTCGGCGACCAGGATGAAGATCGTGTTGTCGAACCAGGGATGCTTGCGGGCTTCGGTGAGGAAGTACCCTTGCGCGAAATCGGCGTAGCGCACGCCGGCTTCGCGACCGCCGCCCGCAGGCTTCACGCCGGGCACGCCGGGGCGGAAGGTGAAGGGCTTGTGGTTGGAGGTGGTCATGATGAGGGAGAAGAAGGGCTGGCCGCCGCGCGACAGGCCGTCGTAGTAGTGGAGGGCGGAGTCGAACAGGTCTTCGTCGGCCACACCCCAGATGTTCTCGAAGCGTACGGGCTTGGGAATCTGCTGGCGGTCGCGCACTTCGAAGCCGTTGTGGCCGAAGAAGTAGTTCATGTTGTCGAAGTAGCCATAGCCGCCGTAGAGGAAGCTGGTGTGGTAGCCGTGGGTGCGCATGACGGCGCCCCAATTGGCGATGCTCTCGTTGCCGGGCCGGCGCAGCACCGAATCGCTGGGGATGGGTGGCAGCGAGGTGATGATGGCCTCGAGGCCGCGCACGGTGCGGGTGCCGGAGGCGTACATGTGGCGGAACCAGATGCTTTGCCGGGCGAAGGCGTCGAACTGGGGGGTCCAGTCGCGTTCGGAACCGTAGAGCTTGCTGAACTCGGCGCCGAAGGATTCGCTGGCGATGATGACGACGTTGAGCTTGCCGAGGCCGTTGGGATCGCCGGGGAAGGCGCGATCGAGGCGTCCCTGATCGAGGCGGGTGAAGCGGCCGCCGCCGCGGCTCAATTGGGGAACGAGATTTTTGAGATTCTGCTGGGGCGGTCGGGTGGCGTAGTACACCGGATAGTCGATTTCATTGGTGCGCAGCGCATGGAAGAAGGCGCTGGAGCCATTGGCGGCGATCTCGTTGGCGATGCGGTTGCCGGAGCGCGCCAGAGTGTAGGTCTGGAACGTCAGCGCGCAGGCGATCAGGGTGGCGGCGAACAGGCCAAACCCAAGGCTACGTTGCGCGAGCCGGCTTGAGTCCTCGGCGCCGCTGAACAGGGGGCGGCGGATGGCATAGACGACGGCCGCGCTTACGATGCCGACGCCGATCAGCACGGCCACGACGGGGTAGGCCGCCCAGATGTCGCCGATGACTTCCGTGGGATACATGAGGTAGTCGACGGCGACGAGGTTGAAGCGGGAGTCGAACTCCTGGAAGAAGAAAAACTCGATGGCGGCGACGAAGATCAGACCGAACAGCCAGGCAAAGGCGCCGAGGGCGAGCAGGGCGCGGACCGGCAGGGAGCGCAGGGCGCGGTCGGGGATGAGCCAGAGGAAAAGGGCGAAGGGGGCGAGCAGATACAGGCTTTGTATGACATCTGCCAGTGCGCCGGCGGGCAGTAGCCAGGCGAGTGTGCCGAGGCCAACCTGCTGGGCGCGGCCGAAGGCCGCCCAGAGGATGAGGCGCAGCACGGCTCCGAGCAGGACGTAGCAGGCGGTGAGTGCGAGGAGTGGATGGAGGCGGGAGATTCCGGAATGGCGCATCCCGGCAATTGTACTCGCGCGAGGGTATTTACTCTGCGATGGAGTGGAGGAGAATGGCATGCCTCCCAAACCCCTTATTGAGCTCGCGACAAAGGAAAACACCATGAGCAGCGCCGAAATTCGAGGCCGATTCGTCTGGCATGAGCTGATGACCACCGATACCACCGCCGCGGGCGCGTTCTATCCACGGGTGGCCGGCTGGAAATCCCAGCCCTTCGAGAAGATGGACGATTACACGCTGTGGGTGGGCGGCAAGGGCCCGATGGGCGGGCTGATGCCCGTGCCGGTGGAGAATGGCGAGAGTCCGGCTTCGCAGTGGGTGCCTTACATCGGCACGCCGGATATCGGCCAGACCATCGCGCGGGCGCGTGAGCTCGGCGCGCAGGTGATGAAGGATGTGCAGGATATTCCCGATGCCGGGCAGTTCGCGATCCTGCTGGATCCACAGGGGGTCATGTTCGCGATCTACTCGGCCCGCTCTTCGGAGGGCAGCACGGATATGCCGCCGGATGTGGGGGACTTCTCCTGGCATGAGCTGGCGACATCCGATCCGGAAGAGGCGCTCGAGTTCTACACGGAGCTCTTCGGTTGGGACAAGAGTCATCGCCATGACATGGGGGAGATGGGGTACTACCAGCTCTTTGCGCGCAATGGCCGGGACATCGGTGGTATTTACCGGGTTCAGCACGGAGCCTCGCCGCACTGGCTGTCGTATGTGCGGGTGAGCGATGTGGACAAGGCGGCGAATGCCACGAAGGCGGCGGGTGGGCAGGTGCTCAACGGGCCGATGGAGGTGCCGGGCGGGGACTGGATCGCGCAGCTGATGGATCCGCAGGGTGTGGCGTTTGCGGTGCATCAGGTGAAAAAAGCGGCGAAATCCGCGCCGGCGGTCAAGTCCGCGCGGAAGGCGGCCAAGCCGCAGCCGCGCGGGGAGGCGGTTGAGTCGGCGCCTGCCCGCAAGAGCGCGCCGGCAAAACGAGCCGCGGTGCGCCGGCCGGGGGCGAAGAGAAGTACCCCGGCCCGGAAAACTGCGGCGGCACGCAAGCGGGCCTCGAGCCGCCGGGTGGCGAAGAGCAGCCGTGCGAAGCCGGCCAGGCGTGCCCCTGCGAAGCGGGCCGGCGCCGGCCGACGTCGTGTGGTGGCTCGCAAGCGGGTTCTGGCGAAGAAAAAAGCGACTCGGCGCTTGCGCGCAAGGAAGCGCCGTTAGAAGTGACTCGCGTCATATTCCGGGGCGACTGAGAAGATTACTCTTCGCCCATGAATAAACCCCTCGCGAACCGTTTTCCCGTGTCTGAGCCGCGTGTGCGCCGCGGGTACTTCGAGTGCCGCTATGGCCAGCTGCATGTGCACAACGCCATTCCCGCGGGTGGCGGCTTCGATGAGGGCGTGTCGCTTTTGTGCCTGCACCCGGCGGCCATGTCCGGCCGGGTATTTCAGAAATTTTTGTCTTCGATCGGGCGGGACCGCTCGGTGTATGCGCCGGACCTGCCGGGCTGCGGGGAATCGGACGCTCCGCCGGGGCGGATCGGTGTGGGAGACTACGCGGCTGCCATGGGTGATTTTATCGATTCGATGCGTTTCCGCCAGATTGACGTGCTGGGCTATCACGCGGGGGCTCTGGTGGCGATCGAGCTTGCGATCGGCAGGCCGCAGCAGATCCGCCGGGTGGTGCTGACTGGTGTGCCAGAGGGTGCACGGGACCGCATCGGTCTGGTTACCGCCCAGCAAATCATGGTGTTACGCCCGAAGGATGACCTTTGGGATGCCACCGGGCGGATCCGCGAGCGGCTGCCGAAGGCCCGTTTCGTTGACTTGCCGGACCAGGGTCCGACGCTGTTCGAAGCGGGAGCTGAGGTGGTCACGAACGCCGTAAAGGACTTTCTGCGGGCCTGACTTATGTTACCTGTCGCGGGACGCCCGGCCGCGTTACACTTTTGCCCTGAAATCAAGGGGACGCGCACATGAGCGTGCAGCGAAAATCACATCCGCCGCGTGATGCGGACCTGGAATCCACCGCCGAGTTGCCGGTACTCGATGTCGCTGCCTATGAGTCGACGATCGAGCGGGAGCTGACGAGCACCGATACCTGGATCATTCCCGGCTCGACTTCGTCTGCGTTACCGCCTGTAGCCATGGTGCCGGCCGCGGAAGTCGAGGTGGAGCGCACCAAGCTCGAGATCGATCTCAGTAAGCTGTCGTCAAACCTGCGCGAGGTGGAGGAGCGCCTCACTCGCAAAGGGCAGCGTCTGGCGGAGATCGAGCGCGACCTGGCGGATTCGCGCGCGGAGCGGGCGGCGGTGGAGGAGCGTGCGCAGGCCTTGGATCGGGAGCTGGCGGCGACGCGTGCGGGTCTGGCCGCGGCGGAGGAGCAGTTCGAGGGACTCAAGCGCACCTCGGGCGCGGAGACGGCACAGCTGCGCGCGGCGCTCGAGGCCCGTGCCACCGAGCTTAAGGTGGCCACGGAGCGGCATGCGGCGCAGCTCGGGGAGCTCAAAGGTACACTCGAGACGCGCGAAGGGCAGCTGCAGTCGCAGCTGGTGCTGGCGCAGAAGGATGTGCGCGGCCTCGAGGGGCGCGTCACCGGTTACCTCGAGGTGCTGCACTCGTTGCAGGGCCAGCGGGGCGTGTTCGACAGTGAGATTGCGGTGCTGGACGTGCGCATGCACGAGCATGAGAGCCAGCTGGCCGGTCTCACGCGCGAGTTGAATCTGCATCAGGCGCGCTCGGCGGAGCTGGCCGCGGAGCTGGCGGCGCGCGAGCAGCGGCTCCAGGCGCGCGAGCAGGAGGTTAATGCGCTGGCGGCAGCGTTGGCGCAGCGCAATGAGCAGCTCGAGCATGCGGAGCGGGCGCAGCTCAAATTGCACGATACCATTGCCAAGCTTACCGAGACCCTGGCGGCGCGCAGCGAGCGAGTGAGCGAGCTGGAGAATATTGCGGCAACGCAGCATGAGTCGGTGGCCGAGCGGCAGCGCGAGATCGTGCGGCTGCGCACCGAGCGCAATCAGCTGCAGTCGCGCGCCACATCGCTCGAAGTGGATATCGCCGCCGCGAAAACCGAGGCAACCACGCAGGTGGCCGCGGCTGAGAACCGGCTCGCTGAGCAGGAGCAGAACGCCGCTGCGCTCGAAGTACAGCGCGCGGATCTCGAGACGCGGCTCGCCACGAGCAAGCAGCGGACGGATGAGCTGGCCGGCGAGCTGGCCGGCGCCCGCCGTCAGCTGGATGAGCGCACCACGGCGCTGCGCACCGCGCTCGATGAGCGCACGGCTTATTTGACCTCGCAGCTGAAGGAGCGCGACTCGGCCCTGCAGGCGCAGCTCGATGCGCTGGCCACGGAGCAATCCCGTGCGAGCACGGCGGAAGGTCGGGTCAGCACGCTCGAGACCGATCTGGCCGACCAGGTACAGATCGCCCGCCAGCTGCAGGAGGAGCTGCGCGCGGGCCAGACCCGTATCCAGGAGATGGAGGCCGATCTCAGTGCGGCCGAAGACTCGATCAATCGTCTCGAGGCGGAAATGCGTACCCGCAACGCCCGGCTCGAGGAGCTCACCAAGACCGCGGAGGAGTGGCGCGGCATCGTCGAGGAGGCGAAGGAGTCGCTGGCGCAGCGGGACTCTTTTATCCGCAGGTTGGAGGCCGAGGCGGCGCAGAGCGCCATGCTGCTGGGTAATATCCAGCAGAGCATCAAGCAGCTGGATCCCAACACCGGCACGCACGAGATCGTGCCGGAGGGGGCGGTGCGGCTGCTGATCCGCGCGGAGGGTGATTCCGAGGTGGTGCATGTGCTTGGCCGCAAGACCACCATCGGTCGGGCTTCCGAAAGCGACCTGCAGATCAATGCCAATTTCATCAGCCGCCATCACGCGGTGATCCTGGCGGGTCCGAATTACACCATTATCGAGGATCTCAACAGCACCAATGGGGTGCTGGTGAACAATCGCCGCATCACGCGCCACACGCTGAAGGACGGCGACCAGGTCACCATCGGGCGCACCGCCTTCAGATTCGCGGTACGTCCGGGCCGGGCTGCCTGATCGAGTCAGTCCAGATTTTGATGTCGTCGCTCTCCATGTGGCCGTGCGGCGGTAATCGCGCGTCGCGGTAGCCCCAGCGGCCGATATCGATCAGATACTGCTCGCGGGAGAGGATGGTGCCGCGGCACAGACGCTCCTTGCGGGGTGCTTCGTGCAGCTCGCGCTGCAGGTGGGCGAGCAGCTCATCCGTGACCCAGCGGGGAACGGTCGAGCGCTCATCCGGATATACGTAGCCGAACATCAGCAGGTGTGACAGCAGCACGCGCCAATTCGAGTCGAAGCGGCGTAGCAGGCGCTGCCAGTCGAGCTGCGCGGCGCAGGCGCGCAGTAGGTGCAGGATATCGGCGCCGTCGAAGCGCTCGCGCTCCATGATGAAACCCTTGGACCAGATCATCTCCTCGGCGGGAATGAGCCGCACGGGCAGATCGAGCACGCGGCCGGGCATGGCGTGCGCGAACCATTCATCGTCGACGCTCGCCACGCCGTTGCCCGAGCTGAAGATCACGTCGATGAAATCTTCGCCGCTATGCGCCTTGCCCAGCCAGTGGGGAAAATCGAGCGAGGGGGTGCAGCCGACGCCACTCAGGACTTTCATGACATGTCCGTAGTCGCGCCGCTTCACGAAAATATCGAAGTCTTTGGTATGCCGCTCGATGCCCGTGTAGCGCTCGAGCGCATAGGCACCGCCGACCAGGTAGGGCGCCTGTGCGTTGTTCAGGTGCGAGATCACGCGGCAGTAGAAGGCGCGGGTCTGCGGAGTCAGCGGTTGGATGATCGCTGCTTCGGGCATGCGGTTTGCTCCTTGACGGCCCCACAAGAGGGTCCCTGATGAATGAGAAGCAAGCGGTGCGCCTGGCGGCGGTGGGCGACCTGCATGTCAAAAAGACGTCGGCGGGCGCGGTAGCGCCTCTATTGACGCCGGTGAACGAGCAGGCGGACATATTGCTGCTGTGCGGCGATTTGACCGATTATGGCCTGCCGGAGGAGGCGGCCATTCTTGCCCGTGAGTTGAGTGCGGTGCGTGTTCCCATGGTGGCGGTGCTGGGCAATCATGATTTTGAGTCGGGCCAGCAGAGTGAAGTGTGCCGGATTCTGACCGAGGCCGGGGTCAAAATGCTGGATGGGGAGGCGCTCGAGATCGCGGGTATCGGCTTTGCGGGTGCGAAGGGCTTTCCCGGCGGCTTCGGTAGCGGCACGCTGGGGCCCTGGGGTGAGAGCGGCGTCAAGCGTTTTGTACAGGAGGCCATCGATGAGTCGCTGAAGCTGGAAGCGGCGCTGGCGCGCCTGCGCACGGAGCGGCGCGTGGCGATGCTGCACTACTCGCCGATCCGCGCCACGGTGGAGGGCGAGCCGCTCGAGATCTTCCCGTTCCTCGGCACCAGCCGGCTGGAGGAACCGCTCGAGCGCCATCCGGTCGATTTCGTGGTGCACGGGCATGCGCATCATGGAGCGCTAGAGGGGCACACGCGCTCGGGCATTCCCGTGTACAACGTGGCGTTACCGCTGCTGCTGCGCAGTTTTCCCGATCGGCCGCCGTTTCGCGTGGTGACCCTTGCCTGATGGGGAATGGGGCCTGACAGGGAGTCTGGCCTGACAGGGGAGCGCGGAGCCGTTAAGCTTGCCGCGTGAGCAATCCGTACGTCGATCGGATCCTGAAGGCGCGGGTCTACGATGTGGCGATCGAGTCGCCGCTGGATGAGGCGCTGCGCCTGTCGCGCCGGCTCGGCAACCGCGTGCTGCTCAAGCGCGAGGACCTGCAGCCGGTGTTCTCCTTCAAATTGCGCGGGGCGTACAACAAGATCGCTCAGCTCGCGGACAGCCACGCGCAGCGCGGGGTGATTTGCGCCTCGGCGGGCAATCATGCGCAGGGTGTGGCGCTGGCCGCGCGCCAACGCGGCATTCCAGCGACGATCGTGATGCCACAGACCACGCCGCTGATCAAGGTGCAGGCGGTGGTGGACCTGGGCGGCGAGGCGGTGCTGCACGGGGATGATTATGATGCGGCGTATGAGCGTGCGCTGCATCTGGCGCGCGAGCGCAATATGGTCTTCGTGCACCCCTTCGACGACCCGGACGTGATTGCCGGGCAGGGCACGGTGGGTCTGGAGATCCTGCGGCAAAGCGGGGGCGAGCTCGATGCGGTGTTCGTGCCGGTGGGCGGCGGCGGGCTGATCGGCGGCATCGGCGTCTATATCAAGCATGCGCACCCGAAGACGCGGGTGATCGGCGTGGAGCCGGAGGATGCGGCGGCAATGTATGAATCACTGAAGGCGGGCAAACGCGTTGCGCTCGGCCGGGTGGGCATTTTTGCCGACGGGGTGGCGGTGAAGCGGGTAGGCGAGGAGACTTTCGCGCTGGCTCAGCAGTATGTCGATGAGATTCTGCTGGTGGACACGGATGAGATCTGCGCGGCGATCCAGGACGTGTTCGAAGACACGCGCTCCATCGTCGAGCCTTCGGGAGCGCTGGCCGTCGCGGGCCTGAAAAAATGGGTGGCGCGGGAGCGCTGGCAGGATAAGCGCCTGGCGGCGGTGCTAAGCGGTGCCAACATGAATTTCGACCGGCTGCGACATGTGGCCGAGCGCGCGGACCTGGGTGCGCGGCGCGAGGCGCTGCTGGCGGTGCAGATCCCCGAGCGGCCGGGCAGCTTCCTCGCTTTCTGCGAGGCGCTCGGGGCGCGCAATGTCACGGAGTTCAATTACCGCCTGGAAAGCGCGCACGCGGCGCAGATTTTCGTCGGTTTTGCGCTATCCGCCGAGTCCGGCGAGAAGGCCACGGTCATCGCGGGGCTGCGCGCGGCGGGCTATGCGGTGCACGATATGACGGATAACGAGATGGCGAAGCTGCATGTGCGCTACATGGTGGGCGGGCATGCGCGCGGCATCGAGCATGAGCTGCTGTATCGGTTTGAGTTCCCGGAGCGTCCGGGCGCGCTGCTCAGGTTTTTGCAGGCGGTGGGCACGCGCTGGAATATCAGCCTGTTCCACTACCGCAACCACGGCTCGGACTACGGGCGGGTGCTGGCGGGGATCCAGGTGCCGCCGGGGGAGCGCGAGGAGTTTCTTACGCATCTGCACGAGCTGCACTATGCGTATGTGGAGGAGACGGCGAACCCGGCTTACCGGGTGTTTTTGGGGGGATGAGTCAGGTTCCCAATCGTGCGAAACAGTATCTGGTGCCACCGAATTCAACGGGCGCGGTATATGGCTCGGTGCCGAGTACCCGCACGTCGAGCGGACGGTTGAACAGCGGCCCGTCGTGGACGAACGTATGAAACTCGCCGTTCTCGCCGCAGGCGTCCACGCCAGATGGAAGATCGGCGAGGAAGTTGGCGTTGAACTCGCGGCCGCAGAATTCGTCGCCAAGATAACGGGAGTCGGTGCAGACGACGATCGAGCGGAATCCCAGATTCACAGACTCCTGCGCCAACTCGCGGCGGTTCCGCAGCCATAGCGGTAGGCAAGGATTGAGTCCGGCTTGGGCGCACACGCGCTCCTCCCAGTCGCGGTGGGGTTGTAAGTCGATATCGCCGAATACGACGTGGCGATGGCCACGGGAGTGGAGCTCGCGCAATGTTTTCACGAACACGGGCTCGTAATTCTTCCAGCTTGCCGCAGGGGCTACGAGCGAGAGTCCCAGTGCCTGTGCCTGCATTTCCATGAGTGGACGCGAGATTCTGTGCGAGCGGCTGTGCTCACCCGTCTCATCGAACATCGTGAGCATGGTGGCGATATTCATGCCCTGACGCCGCGCATGCCACATCGCCAGCAGCGAGTCCTTGCCGCCGCTCGAGGAGCAGACGGCCGGCGTTGCTGCGGTGGAGTCAGGAGGCGGCTCTGTGAGCGGACGATGCATGGGTTGCGAAAAGCTGCCGCGCCAGTATTGCGGTGGTCACGTAGGCGCACGCCCATCCGACGTAGTGGGGCAGGTAACGCGCCACGGAAAGCCAGTAATCGAGGCCGCTCACGCCCGCAAAGTACTTCGATAGCAGAAAGAAGCTGCCGCTCGAGATGACGAAGGCCGCCAGCAGGGACGCCAGCAGGTTGCCCGCGCCCAGCGCGCAGGCCGCGGGGCGGCGCCAGTCGAGTCCGCGGCTGGCGCCGCCCGCGGCCCACAAGCAGGCATAAGTGGGAATCAGAAATCCATAGGCGGGCGAGACACACCAGTCGCTCACGCCTTGCGCAAAGGCGAGCTGATCGGCCAGGCCGGCCGCGGCCAGCAGCAAGGCAAACGCCCAGCCGCTGCGTATCCACAAACCCGCCAGGAAAAACACCGCGAGGGTGGCGTCAGGCGGGGTGGAAAAGGTGCCGAAATGCCCGACTCGCGTGAGGAGAATGCCGCCCGTGAGGGCGGCGATTCCCATCCATGAGGTCTCTTTTGAGACACGCATGGCTATTTCTCCGCGAAGCGGTACCGCAGTGTCACGGAGTAGTTGCGCCCGTCCTGCAGATAGTACGCCGCGGTCTCGTAGTCGCGATCAAACAGATTGGCGACGCGCGCCTGCAGCGCCAGCGCCTTGCCGAAGGTCTGCTCTGCGATCAGATCCATTGTCACGTATCCGCCGAGCGGCCTGGTATTGGCGAGGTCATCGAAGCGTCTGCCCTGGTAACGGGCCGCCGCGCCGAGCGACAGCGAGCCCCAGAGCCTGTGCGTTTCCAGCGCGGCATTCTGCTTGGCACGGCGTGGCAGCAGTAGATCGCCTTCGGTGCGATTGATCGGATCCAGCCAGGTGTATTGTCCACCCAGGCGCCACACGTCGTTGCGCCAGTCCGCCTGCAGTTCCGCGCCGCGGATGCGGGACTCATCGATGTTCACCGGCGTGAAATTGGAGTCGAGGGTGATCAGCTGATGGATGGTGGTCTGGAAAGCGTGCAGCGACCAGTGCAGCGGCACCTCGCGGGCGCCGATGCCGAGCTGCTGCTCTCCATCCAGGCCCAGCTCGAAGGACCGTGACACTTCCGGTTTGAGGTTTGGGTTGCTCGGCGGGGGGAAACCGGGAAAGAGCGGATAGTAAAGATCGTTGAACGTGGGCGCATGAAACGCGGTGCCCCAGGTCGCCGTGAATCGATAGTTTTGCCCGAGCTTATGGCCAACGCCGAGATTGCCCGTGGTGCGGCCGCCGAACTGCTCGTTGTCCTCGTAGCGCGCGCCGGCAAGAGTCGACCAGCCGTCGAGCGCGCCATGCAGCTCCGCGAACACGGCCTTCGAGGAGCGGGAGGTCTGCGTGAAATCCGTGTCGCTCTCAATGTGATCCTTTTGATAGTCCACACCGGCGATCAAACGGGCGGCGGGGCTCAATGTGCCGTCGATCTGCGCGCTGGCGGCGTCGCGCCGCGTGTCGATGAAACCGGCATGGAGCGGACCTGCGAAATCCTCCTGGTTGTCCACGTCGCGTCCCAGGGTGAACCGGGTGTGCCAGGCGTCATTGAGCGCGCCGTCCACGCTCAAAGCAAGCACACGCTCGGAGAAGTCCGTCGAGTTGCTGAAGGTACCGTCGAATTCCGTGCGGCCCCGGGACAGCAGGCCGTGCGCCTCGGCTTTCCAGTCATCGTTGAACTGATAACCGGCGGCGAGCGAGCCGGCGCTGTTGCGATAGCCGTCGCGGTCCGGCTCGTCGGCGAAGCAGCCGACGAAGAGGACGCCTGAGCGCGGATCGCAGGAGTTGATCCCGTTGGTGTCGAAGTACTCATCCCCCGCGCTAGCCCAGGCGCGATCGCTGCGCGCCTGAAGGTCCCCCGTCACTTTCTGGGTGTCGTGGCTGCCGCCGGTCACGCTGGCGCCGAAACTCAAGCCATCGGCATGCGGCTCGCGGCGGGTGAAGATCTGGATCACGCCGCCGATCGCGTCCGTGCCGTAGAGCGTCGAGCGCGGGCCGCGCACGATCTCGATGCGGTCGATCTGGTCCACGGGGATCAATTCAAACGGCGCGGTGCCCGCGGTGGCCGAGGCAACGCGCACGCCGTCGATCAGCAGCAATGTGTGATCGCTGTTCGTGCCGCGCATGAACACCGAGGACAGCTTCCCCAAGCCGCCGTTGTTGCCGATATTGATCCCGGCGAGATCCTGCAGCAGGTCCGTCACCGAGCTGACCTGCCGTGACTCAATATCCGCGCGCGTGATCACCGTAGTGGACCACAGCGTATTCTCCAGCGATTCCGGCCCGCGCGAGCCGGTGACGACCACGGTCTGCTCGGCGGCGGACGATGCGGTGCTGGCGGCATCGGACTGTGCGAACGCGATATTCGCGCAGGACGTCAAACAAAGGATGGAAATCGAACGAATCATTATGAGCTCTCCTTCTTCGCACTCACCCCGTGCGCAGGGTGTCGGGAAGGAGGAGCAGGCAGCCGGGCGAGGAAGCTCACGCGGCAACCCGCATCGCCCGCCGCGACGCCATTGGTTTACACGCGAGGCCGGTCTCCGGGCTTTCGAGCTGGCGGTTTGTGCCGCCGGGCGAGTCGCCTTCCCACGCCTTGCGGCGCAGTGGCTTTGAGACTCGCTTGAGCTCGATTACCGTTGCGGGGGCAGCGTCGGCATTGGGGGTTAACCCGCACCGACTTCCCGTTTTACCCGGCGGCTTGCGCCGCTGGGCACCTCACGTGGCCGCGAAGCCTGCACGCGAGATGGCGCCCCGTCAAGCACCAGCACTCCGATTGATCGTAATGTGTAGAATTTGCAGCTCTTTATTCCTGCCGGGCACAATCAATGTGGTCCGAAAGCAACTCCCTGCGGTTTACCTACAAGTGGGCGCGGCGTATCGCGGTTACAGCGGTGGGTTTCACGGTACTGACCGTGGGCATCGCGATGATCGTGCTGCCGGGGCCGGCCATCGTGGTGATCCCACTGGGATTGGGGATACTCGGGCTAGAGTTCGCCTGGGCGCGGATCTGGCTCAAAAAAGTCCGCGAGCGCGGCGGTCAGATTGTCCATTCCATCCGCCGCGGGCGCTCCAAAGCGCCCTGAGATGCGCTCATGCTCTGCGGCATCCGCGTTGAGTTTTTGATTTTCGGCGCGCTGCTGCTTGGCATCGCGGTATTGCACCGGCGCGCGCTGACATGCGCGCTGTTGGGGCTCATCGCCCTCGTCGCTTTTGAGCTTGCGTCCGGCGGTTTACGCGAGGGGCCGGGGCTTGCAGGTCTTGCCGGCCATTTCGCGAACGAATGGGCGGTGCTGGCCAACCTGTTCGCGTTGTTGCTGGGATTTGTATTGCTGGCGCGGCACTTCGAGCTCAGCGCCGTTCCCGCCGTGCTGTCGCGGGTTCTGCCGGACGGCTGGAAGGGCGGTTTCGTGCTTTTGCTGATGATTTTCGTCATGTCGAGTTTCCTCGACAATATCGCCGCGGCCGTCATCGGCGGCACGATGGCCTCCACTGTGTTCCGCAACCGGGTACATATCGGCTTTCTCGCGGCCATCGTCGCGGCGGCCAATGCCGGTGGCGCGGGCAGCGTGATCGGCGATACCACGACCACGATGATGTGGATCGAGGGGGTTCCGGCCCGTGATCTCCTGCATGCCTATATTGCGGCGGGCGTTGCATTTATTTTTTTTGCCGTGCCGGCCGCGCTGCAACAGCAGCGCTTTGCACCCATGGTGCGCGATGCACATCCGAATGTGCGAGTGGACAGCGGACGGGTGGCGTGTGTAGCGTTCATTCTCATCAGCGCGGTTGCCGTGAATCTGCTTGTCAACCTGCATTGGCCGCAGCACGCCGAAGATTTTCCCTTTCTGGGGGCGGGCGTGTGGCTCGCTATCCTGCTCACGGCGCCGCTGCGCCGGCCGGCATGGGGTCTGCTGCCGGAAGCGGCGCGTGGAGCATTGTTTCTGGTCACGCTGGTTGCTTGTGCATCCCTGATGCCGGTCTCGGCTCTGCCGAAAGCCTCGTGGACTACCACCCTGGGGCTAGGATTTCTATCTTCCGTGTTCGACAACATTCCGCTGACCAAGCTGGCGTTGGATCAGGGGGGCTATGACTTCGGGTTTCTTGCCTACGCGGTGGGATTCGGAGGGTCGATGCTGTGGTTCGGTTCGTCGGCAGGTGTGGCGCTGTCCACGCAGTTTCCGGAGGCGCGGTCGGTGGGTGCGTGGCTCAAACATGGCTGGCATGTGGGGCTGGCCTATATAATAGGTTTTCTCGCGTTATTCGCCTTTCTCGACTGGCATCCACGTGCAACCTGATTTTAGGAGGCGTTCCATGATTCCACGCAAAATCATCGCCATCGTCGCCAGCCTCTGGCTCGTCTCGGCCGTCGCCGCCGAGGCCAAGGTCGTCACACGTACCGTCGAGTACACTCAGAACGGCACGAAGCTTCAGGGTTACCTGGCCTATGACGATGCCCATGCGGGTGCACGTCCGGGCATCCTCGTGCTCCCCGAGTGGTGGGGCCTCAATGACTACGTCAAGTCCCGCGTCCGCCAGCTGGCCGAGCTGGGCTATGTTGCCTTCGCCGCCGACATGTACGGCGATGCGCGAACCACCCGCGACCCCAAGCAGGCGGAAGCATGGATGACGTCCGTCTCCTCAAAGCCTGATTTAAGAGCGCCGCGCGCCAAAGCCGCGCTCGATATCCTGCGCCAGCAGCCGCAAACCGACGGCAAGCATCTGGCCGCCATCGGCTTCTGCTTTGGCGGCGGCGCCGCACTGCAGTTGGCTTACAGCGGCGAGCCCCTCGACGCAACCGTCAGCTTCCATGGCAGCCTGGCCGCGCCCGATGCCACACAGCAGAAGCAGATCAAGAGCCCGATTCTGGTGCTGCACGGCGCCGAGGACAGCTTCATCAAGCCCGAGACCATCGACGCCATGCGCAAGGGGCTCGATGCCGCCGGAGCGGACTGGTACATGGTGACCTATGCGCATGCCGTGCATGCCTTCACCAATCCGGACGCGGACAGTTTCAAGATTCCCGGCATCGGCTACAACGCCACGGCGGCGCGGCGTTCCTGGGATGAGATGCAGCGGTTCTTCAAGGAGAGATTTGCCGGGAAATAATTCCGGCATTCGCCCGCATTCCGGCGGCGCGCCGAATGGGCGTCGGGTAAGCTTCGCTCCCGATGCCCATCCTCTTCGCCGCGCTGCGTTATCGCGACTTCACTTTCTTTGCCGCCGCGCGCTTCTGCGCCACGTTGTCTTGGCAGATGCTCACCGTCGGGGTGGGTTGGCAGGTTTACCAGATCACGCACAACACTCTGGATCTGGCTTATCTCGGACTGTCGCAATTCCTGCCGTTTTTCCTGCTCGTTCTTCCCGGCGGCGGTGTCGCGGACCATGCCGACCGCCGCCTGGTCCTGATCGGCGCCTATCTGGTCGAAGCGCTGTGTGCGGGCCTTCTCCTTTGGTTCACGTTGGCGGGCGTCAAGGCTGTCTGGCCGGCCTTTCTCGCCATGGCACTCTTCGGCGTCGGCCGCGCGTTCTGGATGCCGACCGGGCAGGCGATGACGCCGAATCTCGTGCCTCGGGAGGTGTTTCCGAGCGCGGTGGCGATCAATGCCACGCTGTTTCAGGTCGGAGTGATTGCCGGCCCTGCGCTGGGCGGCCTGCTATTGCTCGCGGGGCCGCAGGCGGTTTACGGCACGGTACTCGGCCTGCTGACTGTGGTCGTGGTCTCAGTGGCTTCCCTCAAACCCGTGCGGGCCTCCGTGACAGCGACTGCCTTTCACATCCGCGACGTGCTGCAGGGGCTGCATTTCGTGTTCGATCACCGCATCGTGCTCGGCGCCATTTCCCTCGATCTCTTCGCGGTGCTTTTCGGCGGTGCCACCGCCATGCTGCCGGTGTATGCCAGCGATGTGCTGCATATTTCCCCGGCGAGCTATGGTGCGCTGCGGGCAGCCCCCGGAGCGGGCGCGGCCCTGTGCGCGGCGCTCCTAGCCCTGCGACCCATTCAGCGTCATGTGGGCCGCTGGATGTTCAGCGGGGTTGCCCTGTTCGGCGTCTCGACCATGGTCTTCGGCATCTCGAAAATATACTGGCTCTCGCTCGTCGCGCTCTTCCTGCTCGGCGCGGGCGATATGGTGAGTGTGTTCATCCGGGGTCTTCTGGTGCAGCTCGTCACCCCGGATCACATCCGTGGCCGCGTGAGCGCGGTGAGCTCGATGTTCATCGGCGCCTCCAACGAGCTCGGCGAGTTCGAGTCCGGCGTCACGGCGCGCTGGTTCGGGATCGTGCGTTCGGTGGTGATTGGGGGCATCGCGACGCTTTCAGTGGTTGCGGCCTACCTTAAGCTGTTTCCGGAGCTGCGCCGCATGGATCGGTTCCCACAGCATCGGAACTTCGATCCGCTTGCGGCGGACTAAAATGCGCCGTCGGCACAAATAATCGCATTGTGAGGAGATCTTCATGAGCACGAAATCCGCCATCCTGGGTCTAGCCGCTGCCGCGATGCTTGCCGCACTTAAGGCCACGGCGGTGACTACGGGACATCCCGCTCCGGATTTCACGCTGACCGATTTGCGGGGTCAGCCCGTGAAGCTTTCCGACTACCGCGGCAAGTACGTCGTGCTCGAATGGGTCAATCCTGGTTGTCCCTTCGTACAGAAGCACTACAACAGCGGCAACATGCAAGGCCTGCAGAAAGAATCCACCTCACAGGGTGTCGTGTGGCTGACCATCGACTCTACCAATGCCGCGCATGAGAACTACCAGTCTCCCACGCAGTTGAGCGCGTGGCTGAAAGAGAAGGGCGCGGCGCCCACGGCTGCCATGCTCGACTCCGACGGCAAGGTCGCTAGGCTTTATGAAGCCAAGGCGACGCCGAACATGTATGTGATCGATCCGAGCGGCAAGCTGATCTACTCTGGGGCCATCGACGACAAGCGCTCGACGGATCTCGAAGACGTCAAGACCGCCCACAACTACGTCAAAGCCGCGCTGGCCGATGCGCGCGCCGGTCGGCCGGTGGCGAAGGCTAGCACGCAGGCTTATGGGTGCAGCATCAAGTATTGAAGGGGTACTTGCGGCTCATATCGAGTTGTCGGCCGGAAGGATGTTCCGTACAGCCGTCAACACCGGCATCGCGCTGGGGCTTGCGGTGTAGGCGGGGGGCGCCGCAGAGGCTTATACAGTATCCGCACCGTCCGACTACTGGATTTACGCACTCCGCGTCAGCGCGTAAAGTCCTTCAATGTCCCGCAAATTCATCGGCCACCAATCATTCAAAGGCAGAGGCACGCTCTCCAACCCTGCCGGCCGCTTCGAGAAAGACAACCGCGAGGTGGTCGACGACGGCTGGTATCGCGAAGAGGAAGCCAATGGCATCGTTCAGACCGTCGAGCCCGATCGCGCACGCTCGGTCATCACCACTAACGATTCTCCCGACGTTGGCTTCGACTATTCAATTAACCCTTACAGGGGTTGCGAGCATGGATGTGTTTACTGTCTGGACGGTAACACGCAAATTCTAATGGCCGACGGTTACACGAAAGCCCTCGGAGATATCCGGGTAGGCGATGAGATTTTCGGAACGAAGCGTCTCGGCGCCTACCGGCGCTATCTCAAGACCCGGGTGCTGGCACACTGGAGTACGCGCAAACCCGCGTACCGCATAACGCTTGGCGACGGCACAGAGCTGACTGCAAGTGGCGATCATCGTTTCCTAAGCGATCGGGGCTGGAAATTCGTCACGGGTGCAGAGCAGGGCAGAGACCGGCGTCCATTTTTGACGAGCAACAATAAATTGATGGGTTTTGGTGCGATATCGTCCGTGACGCCCCAGTGCCAATCCGGTGAATACAGGCGCGGATATCTCTGTGGGGTAATTCGCGGAGACGCAAACCTGGGTGTTTACCGGTATCAACGGGCAGGGCGGGCGCACGGAGACGTCTATCGTTTCAGGCTTGCCATGATTGATGCGGAAGCGCTCGATCGCACGAGTCTTTATCTGAATGAATTTGGCATTTCCACCGCGCGGTTTCTGTTCCAACCGCAAACTCACAACCGTCAGCATTGCGAGGCTATTCGCACGAGTACCAGGGCTTCGGTCGAAGCGATCGAACACCTTATTCAGTGGCCTGAACGTGCAGAGGCCGATTGGATGCGTGGTTTCATCGCCGGAATTTTCGATGCAGAGGGTTCCTATAGTGTCGATGGAATTCTCCGCATCGCCAATGGCGATGCTGCCATGATAGATGCGACTCGCTCTTCACTTAAATATATGGGGTTTGATTCAGTCGTTGAGACTTCCGTAGGCGGCCGACCCAGGCCCATGCATTACGTCAGGGTTCGCGGCGGACTGCGCGAGCATCTGCGATTTTTCCGGAGCTGTCGCCCGGCTATTGCGCGTAAGCGCGATATTGCGGGTGCTGCGATCAAATTGCGCGGCGATCTCGATGTGATCTCCATCGAGAGACTGGAGAATGACAGGGATCTTTTCGACATCACCACCGGCACCGGCGACTTCATCGCCAACGGCGTCATCAGCCACAACTGTTTCGCCCGCCCGAGCCACGCCTACCTCGGCCTGTCCCCCGGCCTCGATTTCGAGACCAAGCTTTTCTACAAGGAAAACGCCGCCCAGATTCTCGAAGAGCAGCTCGCCAAACCCAAATACATTCCCAAACCCATCGCGCTCGGCATCAACACCGATGGCTATCAGCCCGTGGAGCGCAAGATGGAGGTCACGCGTAGCATCCTCGCCGTGCTCGCCCGCTGCAAGCACCCCGTCAGCATCATCACCAAGAGCGCCCTCATCGTGCGCGACCTCGACCTGCTCGCGCCGATGGCTCGCGACAATCTGGTCTCCGTGAGTTTCAGCGTCACCTCGCTCTCGGCCGAGATCAAGCGCACGCTGGAGCCGCGCACCGCCTCCCCACAGGCACGCCTTCGAGCCATGAAGGAGCTGTCGGATGCGGGGGTGCCGGTGGGAGTCATGGTGGCGCCGGTCATTCCCGCCATCACCGACCATGAAATGGAAGTCATTCTCGATGCCGCTGCCCAGGCCGGTGCCACCACGGCCGGCTATGTGCTGCTGCGCCTGCCCTGGGAGGTGAAGGATCTGTTTCGGGAATGGCTGGCGGAGCACTATCCGGACCGGGCCAAGCACGTCATGTCCTTGATTAATGAGGCACGGGGCGGCAGGGATAATGACCCGAACTTCGGCTCACGCATGCGCGGTACCGGAGCGTATGCTGAAATCCTGCGGACGCGCTTCCAGGTGGCCACCCGTAAGCTGGGCCTGAACTCAGCCCGATCGCGGCTGGAACTCGATACTACGCTGTTTTGCTCGCCCGGGAAAAGCGGCCCGCAAATGACACTCGGCTTCGATTGATTCGCGTAATTCGCCGCGTCTGACTTTGAACCCGGTACGCGAATTGCAGCACTTACTCCCTGTGATTTGACATTCGGGAACCGTATTCACGGCAGGTGGTCCTATCGAGGCTGGCCGGTGGCATACTCGAAGCCGCGCGAACTCGCGATCTTAGGCTCCCGCCTCAAGGCCACAGGGGATACACCATGAACGCATTCCAGATCGGGTCTCGCATTGCCGTCCCCTTAGGTGTGCTCAGCGTTCTGGCGGGCTGTATGCAGGCCCGGATCGAACAATCTCGCGAGATGCCGACGAAAATCGTCAAGGGCGAAGCGGTGGTCATCCTCGCCAAGCCGCAGATCGAGGGCGCCGGCGCAGAAGACGGCTTCATGGACTGCGTGGGCAGCCATCTGGCGGATAAGACCATTGCCGTTCGCGGCAACGACGAGTTCGTCGACTCCATGTTTCCCTGGTTCGAGCCCGGGACCGCCCCTTCCAAGCCTGAGGCGGTGGTGGCCCTGCTGAGCCATCCCGGAGTAAGCGAGAAGGTGGCCGAGTCTGGCGTGCGCTACGTGGTCTGGCTGGACGGCGGCACCACCAAGACTGACGGCGGCGGCAGCCTGGCCTGCGGCGCGGCGCCAGGAGCAGCCGGGTGTATCGGCTTCGGCTGGTGGGAAAAGGAATCGGACTACGAGGCCACCATCTGGGATTTGCAGCAGGCGCGCTCGGCGGGCAGCGTGGGGGCGGACGTGACGGGCACTTCGGCCATTGTCGGCGCCATTGTGCCCCTGCCGTTCATTTCGCGGGTCGAGGGCACGGCTTGCAACCGGATGGCCGAGCAGCTGCGTACTTTCTTCAATGGCACGGATGTCGCGGACGTCAAGCCTGTCAAGGCGGCGGAACGCAAAGTCGAGCATAGAGGGGGGTAGTGTCGTGCATCTTGCCAAGGTTGTCGGGTTTACGCTGACTATCGCGCTGGCGCTGCTGGCGGGTTGCGCCTCGCAGAACCCCTCAGGCGGCGGTTCCCCCTCGAGCGCTCCGCAGGGTGGGAGCGCAGGAATGCCTGCACCCTCGTCCACCCCGGCACCCAGTCCGGCGCCTACTACATCCAGCTCCCCGTCCGGCTCCACTCCGCCGCCGCCGGCCCAGACTCCCGATGAGCGCCGCGCCGCCATCGACCGCCGCCTCGATCAGTCCATGGGGACCTTCGATGAGCAGCTGCGCCGTGAGCAGGAGCGGGTCGCCAAGGAGCGTGATGCGCGCGACGCGACGGCCGCGGCCGGCGGCAGCGCGGATACCAACGCCGACGAAGCCGCCAAGGATAAACAAGGCGAGGGTGAGGCCGGCACCGCCGGCACCGAGAGCCCGCCTCCCGCCGGTGCAGATAGCAAGCCGGGCAAGTCGCAGAGCAAGCCCGGCGATCTCAAGTCGGACAAGGATCGCAGCGGCACGGCGAGTGGCGCGCCGGCCGGCTCGGGCGCCGCCGCGCAGAATATCCCCGACGGCAGCGACGACGACATCGTGGCGCGCCGGCTGCGCAAGGCGGCGGAGCAGGAGACGGATCCGGAGCTGAAGGAGAAACTCTGGAAGGAATATATTGAGTACAAGAAGAACGCGGGAAAATGATTATTTGAGGCGACATGAGACGGCAGCTCAAATACACGATTTGCGGGCTCGCGCTGCTCGGTGGCTTGAGCGGCTGCGTGGTCAACGAGACCAAGCCACTGCCGAAGATCAACGCCATTCAGGCGCAGACTCAAATCCCCGAGGATGAGCTGCTGGATGTGGCGGTGCGGCCGTTCGATGCCGGCGTGCCGGCCGAGATCGCCAAGGACGAGGATGCCCTGGCCAAGCGCCGCATCTATCCGGACATCCGCCAGGCCGAGTCGCGCTACTTCGCGACGACGCTGCGTAGCACGCTCGAGTCCTCCGGCCAGTGGGGCGCGGTACGGGTGGTGCCGGAGAACGTCGAGTTCGTCGATGTGCTGGTGACCGGAAAGATCCTCGATTCCACTGGCAGCAACCTGGCGCTCGAGGTCTCGGTGACCGATTCCACCGGCCGGGTCTGGATCAAGAATAAACGCTACGAGAGCGTCGCCGACCTCGGGTCTTACAAGACCAACGCGGCGCTCAAGGCGCGCGATCCCTTTCAGAACGTGTACTCGGAGATCGCCAACGACATGGTGGCCGCGCGGGACAAACTGCTGGCGGATGAGCGGCGCGACATCCGCCGTGTGACCGACCTGCGCTTCGCGGGCGACCTGGCGCCGGAGGTCATGCAGGGCTATCTGGCCAAGGATGAGAAGGGCCTGTTGAAGGTGGTGCGTCTGCCGGCGCAGAACGATCCCATTGCCGCGCGTATCAACCGCATCCGCGAGCGCGATTCCGGGGTAGTCGACACCGTGAACGGCTACTACGCGAATTTCTCGGACCAGATGCGCGACTCCTACGGCAGCTGGCGCCGCTCGAGCTCGGAGGAGATCGAGAAGGAGACCCGGGCGCGGAACAAGGCCCGCACTCGCACGTTTCTCGGGGCGGCGGCGGTGCTCGCGAGCGTGTTCGTGCCCGGGCAGTGCGCCTCCACGGATTATAATTGCCGGCGCATCGAAAGCGCGGCACGGACCGCGGGCGCCATCGGCGGAACCGCGGCAATACTGTCGGGTCTGAAAAAGTACTCGGACGCGCGGGTGCATGCGCAGTCCCTGAAGGAGCTGTCGCAGAGCTTCCAGGCCGAGGTGGCGCCTCAGGTGGTGGATGTCGAGGGCCGCACACTGCGTCTCACCGGCTCTGCGGAGGAGCAGTATCGCGAGTGGCGCGAGCTGCTGCGGCAACTGTATCTGGAGGAGACCGGTGGCGTGCACGAGGCCAAGGATGCCGCGCCTTCGCCGGCCGAGCCCGCACCGAAGTTGAACTGAGGATTATGAGCGAAGCGTTTGCCGTCAACCGTGGAAACCGCATCTCCGACCGCTACACTCTGCTTGAGAAGCTGGGCGCGGGAGGCCAGGGCGAGGTGTGGCGCGCGCGGGACGAAGCGCGCGGCGTCGACATCGCGCTCAAGCTGCTGAGCCCTTCGGTGGCCCGCAACGAAGCCGCCTGGGCGGCGCTGCAGCACGAGCACGCGGTGGTTAGCCGGCTCAGCCATCCGGGAATCCTGCAGGTCTATCCGCCTAAGCGCGATGAGGAGTCGGCCGTGCTGCCCATGGATCTTGCCGCGGGCGGCGACGTGCGGCGGATGCGCGGCGCCAACTATCTTGAGATCGTGCCGGTGCTGATCGAGATCGCGCAGGCGCTGGAGCATGCGCACGAGTGCGGCATCATTCACCGCGATCTGAAGCCCGGCAACATCCTGTTCGATGCGCGTGCCAATGTGCGCGTCGCGGATTTTGGGGTGGCGAGCGCCACGGAAGCCTCGGGCGAGCTCGCGCGGCTGACTTCGGAGCGCACGCGGCCGGGCCTGTCACCGTTCACGGCGAGCCCGCAGCAATTACGCGGCGAGCCTGCGGCCGTCACCGATGATATCTATGGACTGGGCGCGCTCGCCTACGAGCTGCTGTCAGGCTATCCGCCGTACTATCCGAAGTTCGAAATGCGGCGGGTACTCGAGGAGCCGGCGCCGCAGCTGAAGCCGGTCCAGCCGGTGCCGCCGCAGCTGACGGCGCTGGTGATGCGCATGCTTGCGAAAAATGCCGCTGAGCGTCCGCAGTCGATGCGTGAAGTGATCGATGTGCTGGATGTGGCGCTCAACGATACGCTGACTTTTGAGTTCGACGAGTTGGGCGGCAAGGCAAAGGCCGCCGCGCCGCCGAGGTCCGTCCCGCCGCGACCTGCGCCGCCGAAGCCCACTGCCGAGCCTTTTGTCAGGCCGGCCGCTGCTCCTGCGCCCGAGCCACACCGCGAGCCGCCGCTCGAGCCTACCTTGAGGGCAGCGCCGCCGCCGCCACCACCGCCGTCGTCCGCACCATCCTCGCCCTGGTCGGATCTCAAATTCGACGTTACACCGAAGCTCATGCGCCTCGAGCCGGAGCGCGCGCGGCGCGGCCCTTGGATTGCGCTTGCAGTGTTGGCAGCGCTTGCCTTCGGCGCCTTCTACTGGCTGCCACGCTACGCACCGCGGGATTTGCTCGACCGCCTGCCGTTCGATCTGAACTCGTTTACGGCGGCGAAGAGCATGCCGGCGACGCCCGCTCTCGCTCCCAAGTCCAAGGCGGCTGACACCCCGGCTGCGCCGGACCCGGCGCTCGAGACCCGGCTGAGCCAAAGCCGTGCCACCTTCAAACAAAAGCTCGCCTTGCTGGAATCGCGTGGCGCCGGCGTGTGGGGCGGCGCCGATTTCGCGGCCGCGAAAGCCCGCGCTGCGGAGTCCGTCGGCGCCCATGATGCGGGCGATGCCCGGCTGGCCAACGAGCGTCTGAGTGACGCGCTGCGCCTGCTGGGACGCGTCGAAGGCCGGGCCGCGCAGGCCCATGCCGCGCAGATCGCGGCCGGCGAGCGCGCGCTCGCCGCCGGACAGCAGGAAGTGGCGCGCCAGGCATTTGAGTTTGCGCATCGTATCGATCCCGGAAGTCGCCGCGCCGAGCAAAGCCTGCGCCGCGTGCGCAATCTCGGCGGCGTGCTGCCGCTGCTGGCCGACGCGCAGAACGCCGAGAGCGCCAAGGATTACGGACGCGCCGCCCAGGATTACAGCCAGGCACTGTCGCTCGATCCCAATAACACCGATGCCAAAGCAGGACTGGCACGGGCTCACGCCGCATTCGGGGAAGACAGTTATGCGAAGGCGGTGGGCAGCGGCTTTGCCGCGCTGGGCGCTGGAAAGCTCGAGGAGGCACGCGTTGCCTTCGAGAAAGCCCGCGGCATCCGCCCCGACGGCCCTGAGGCGGCCACCGGCTTGCAGAGGGTGGGTGCGGCGCTTTCCGCGCGGGGGTTTGCTTTCACGCGCCAGCGCGGCGCTGCGCTCGAGGCCGAGGAGCGTTGGAGCGAGGCGCTCAAGGAGTATGAGGCGGCGCTCAAACTTGATCCTTCGCTGGCCTTCGCACGGGAAGGCAAGGCCCGCACGGCCGAGCGCGCGCAGCTCGGCAACGACCTGCAGGCGCTCATCGATGAGCCGGAGCGGCTCGCGGCGCCGAGCGTGCGCGCCGATGCCGTGGCGCTGATCGATCGTGCTCAGGCCATCGCGGATTCAGGACCGGTGCTGCGCTCGCAGATCGCGAGAGCGCAAATCCTCCTGCCGCAGTTCGACAAGCCAGTGCGGCTGGCGCTGGTCTCCGACAACGCCACGCAGGTGGCGATCCAGCGCGTCGGCGAGTTCGGCAGCTTCTCGCGCCGCGAGATCGAACTGAAGCCGGGCAAGTACACGGTGGTCGGCACCCGCGCCGGCTACCGCGACGTGCGGCGCGATGTGACCATCGCACCGGGCAACAACGAAGTGCAAACGATCAGCGTATCCTGCGTCGAGCCGATTTAAATAAATGATTGAATCCCGGGCGCAGCCCGTGACAAGTTATACCCAGATCAGGGTCCGCGAGCCCGCCGGCGAGCGCACCTTTGGCGAGCATCTGACCGTCGGCGGCGAGGGCGCGGATATCGTCGTGCCGGGGGCCGAGGGAGTCGTGCTGACGATCGGGCGCGTCAAGGGTGAATGGCTTGCCAACGCGCGGGAGCTGCGCAAGCTCGACGTGCTGACCGTTGGCGAGGCGCAGCTTGCGGTCACCGAGGTGTCGCGCACCCTGCTGAAGCTCGGCATCCATCACCTTGTCGGCAACGCCACCATCGCGCCGATCACCGGGATCGCGGCGCTCGATCCTCAGGCGGGTGATGAGGATCTTGAGATCCACGCTTCCGCGCTCGCGATTTCCGGCATCCCCCGTGCCAGGCCGGCCGCTGCATCGGGGTTCGCGCCGCGCCGGCCGCTGCTGTCACGCCGCGCCCGGACTTTGATCGTGGCGATTCCGCTCGTCGTCCTGCTGGTCGCCGGCGGCGTCATGCTGATCGGGGAGCGCATGGAGCGGGCACGCATTGAGCTCGCGAGGCGGCCCGGCCAGCTCAAAATCGATACCGGCGGCATCACGGCCGCGGTCAGTATTGATGGCGTCGAGGTTGGTCGTGCGCCCGGGGAGATTGACGTGGCCAGGGGCGAGCGCACCATCACGCTGCGCGCTCCCCACCACCTGGACTATGTCACGACGCTGGATATCAAGGGCAGCGCGCAATCGCAGCTGTTGAAGGTCACTTTGCAGCCCTCGTGGGGCAGGCTCGGGGTGACTGCCGCTTCGCCTGAAGCACGCGTGAGCGTGGACGGCGCCGATAGCGGCGCGACGCCGGCGCTCATCGATGCCTCCTCCGGGGTGCACCATGTTCAGGTGCGGGCTCCCGGCCTTGCGCCCTGGGAAAGCAGTGTGGTGGTCAAGGCCGGCGAGACATTGGCCATCGGTCCCATCGTGCTCGGGCAGCCGGACGCCCATTTGAGCGTGAGCACCAGTCCCTCCGGCGCGGAAGTGGCCGTGGCGGGCACCTTCCGCGGCCACACGCCGCTGACTCTGGATCTGCCCGCCGGTACGCAGTACGATATTGTCGCGAGTCTGCCGGGTTACGACAGCTGGACGCGTACCGTGGCCGCCGAGCCTGGCAAGACTATTGCGTTCTCCGTGCATCTGGCTGCGGCATTGGGGCGGGTCACCGTGCAGGGCGAGCCTGCGGGCGCGGAGCTGGTAGTGGACGGGAATGTGCGCGGCAAGACGCCGCAGACCGTGAATCTGTCCACCGTCGAGCATGGCATCGAGGTGCGCAAGGACGGCTTTCAACCCTTCAGCACAACCGTGCAGCCCGCGAAGGACCTCGCGCGGGTGATCGACTATCATTTGACTTCCTCCGACCGCGCCACCGCCCTGCAGGAAACGGCGCCGACCACCACCACCCAGGACGGCTATGTGCTCAAGCTCATTCCCGGCGGGACTTTCACCATGGGTAGCGAGCGGCGCGAGCAGGGGCGGCGCCCCAACGAGGTGGCACGGCAGGTGACGCTCAAAAGGCCGTTCTATCTGGGCGTGAACGAGATCACCAATCTCGAGTTCCGCAAATTCCACGCCGATCATGTCTCAGGGTTCGTCGGTAAGCACACACTGGATCTCGACAAGCAGCCCGTCTCGCAGGTGAGCTGGGACGATGCGGCCGAATACTGCAACTGGCTCTCGCAGCGCGAGGGGTTGCCGCTCGCTTATGAGAAGCGCGACGGCAGGCTGGAACTCAAACGCCCGGTCACCGCGGGCTACCGCCTGCCCACCGAAGCCGAGTGGGAGTATGCCGCGCGTCGTGCCGGTCCTAAGGAGATGCTGCGCTTCTCCTGGGGTAATGCGCCGCCCGTGCCACCGCACACCGGCAACTTCGCCGGCTCCGAGGCGGCACGGCTGGTGGAACTCGAGCTGCCGGGCTACAGCGACGATTACATCGTCACGGCACCCGTGGGCAAGTTCAAGCCCAATGCGCTCGGCCTCTATGACATGGACGGCAATCTGAGCGAATGGGTGAACGATTACTATCTGTCATTCATCGATCCGGTCGCGGCGACCGATCCTCTGGGGCCGGAGCAATCCGGCCGCCACACCATCCGCGGCGCCAACTGGAAGTCGACCACGGTGAGCGAGCTGCGCCTCGCCTGGCGCGACTCCGCCGATGGTCCGCAGGAGACCCTGGGCTTTCGTATCGCACGCTACGCCGACGAGTAGCGGGGAGCATCATCATGAGATTCTCGGCACACACTTTCGGCATCCTGTTACGCCTCGCCTTCCTCTGTGCGGGCGCGGCATTCATGACTTTGCGCGCCGCCGAGCAGAAGGCGGATGCGCCGGCCACCCAGACGACACCGCGCGATGAGACCGCCACCATCCAGGACGATCCCACGGTGGCACCGGACCCCAAGCAGTCCGCGGACAACAATGTGAGCTTCCCGGTCGATATCTGAGAGCACCGTGCGAGCCTTAAGCATCGAGCTCAACGATCGCGCCCTGGCGATGGCGCGCGACGGCCGCTTATTGAGCGGCGCGCCCAGCGCCGTATTCGACGGCAGCGGCGCCGAGGCTGCGGGAGCTGCGGCATGGCCGGCGCTGCGTCGGCAGCCCACGGCCATCTCCACCCGTCATCTGGGGGCTATCGTCAGCCGCGGCGATCGCACGTCTCTCATGCTCGCGCTGCTCAATGCCGATCTCGCATTGCGGCTGGCCGAGATCGAACCCACATCCGGGGAGCGGGTGTGGGTTGCAACGCCCGCCCGCGTGGACGCTGAGGGTCTCGGCGATCTGCTGACGCTGCTGCGCCATCTCGGACTTTCCGTCGACGGCTTCATCGATGCCGCAGCGGTGACGGTCGCCGCACTGCATCCAGGGCGCAATGCCATTGTGGTCGAGATGGGGCTGCATCACCTCGCCGCCGTCGCCGTTGACAGCAATGGCGGGACGCGCCGCCGCGGCGCGGTGATCTCCGATCGTGGTGGACTGCTCGAGCTCTACGACGCCTGGCTCGACCTGATCAGCGCCGCGATGGTCAAGCGCACCCGCTTCGACCCGCTGCGCGATGCCGCCGGCGAGCAGCAATTATTCGACGCGCTGCCAGCCGTGACACGCGCTGCCGCGGCCACGGGTGGCGCGACCGCGGGTGTGACCGTCAACGATGAGCGCTTCGAGGTCGGCTTGAGCCGGGATCAATTCGCGGAAGCGGCGGACACGACATACCGGGAGATTCTGCGGCTCATTCACGCGCTGCGCCCCGCGGGCGCGGCAGTCGCGCTGGTCATGCCCGAGATCGTGGCGCAATGTCCCGGGCTGCGCGAGCGGTTTGAGTCATTCACGGGCTGCGAGCAACTGGTTGTCCCGGACGGGTTTGCGGCGAGGGCCACCTCCACTCTCGACCTGCCGCAATCCGGCGATGCGTCCACGGTACGCTTGCTGCGGCGGTTGCCTTCCGGCTCGAATGACGAGCTTGCGGCACTGGCCACACGGGAGTCGCTCGGCGTCGAGCGCAGTGCCGGTCCGCCGGCCTCGCATGTGCTGTTCGACGGCAAGGCCTATACTCTCAACGGCGCGCTGCTCATCGGCCGCGCTCCCGATGCCCCCGACTCGATCAGACTGCCGGAAGGTCTGGCGGGAATCTCGCGCCGCCACTGTACGCTGGTCCGCGACGGCGGCGAGATCCTTCTCATAGACCATAGCCGTTTCGGCACCGTCGTCAACGGCGAGCGGGTCGCCGGGCGCGTGCGTGTGCATGCCGGCGACCGCATCCGTCTCGGCGATCCCGGCGTCGAGCTTTCCCTGCTGGCTCTCAATGCCTAAGCGCAGAACAGTCGAAGTCTTCAGTCTGTCATTCCTCGACTGCATTTGCTGCGGCTTCGGCGCGGTGATCCTGTTCTATACCATCATCAGCGCGCAGAGCGGACTTACGCGTATCCGCAACAACAGCGACCTCACCGCCGAGGTCAACCGCCTGCAGGAGCAAGTCCTCGAAGGCACCAAGAATCTGGTGGTGCTGCGCAACACGATGGAGAGAACCCAGACGGAGACCGCCAGCGCCGCGGCCCGCTCGAGCAAGCTGCTCGCCGAGCTCGAATCCCGGCGCGAGCAATCCTCAGTGTACGATGCGGAAAGCCTCGCGCAGCGCGCGCATATCGACAAACTGAAAAGCGACATCAAGGCGCTGGAAGAAGGTAAGCGCCGCCTTGCGGGGGGCAGCCTGGACCAGGCGCCGCCCGGCCAGCAGATTCAGGCATTCCGGCGCAGCGGCGGCGAGCGCCGCTACATCACCGGCATCCGCATGCACGGCAAGCGCATCCTGATCCTGCTCGACCGCTCGGCCAGCATGCTGCACGAGGACCTGGTGAACGTCATCCTGCTGCGCAACTCGAGCGACACGGCCAAGCGTGCCGCCGCCAAGTGGCGCCGCGCGCTCGACACCACGGACTGGCTGGTCACACAGCTGCCGCGCGACAGCGAATTCCAGATCTACGGTTTCAATACCAGGGCGGCGCCGGTGCTCGCGAGCAGCGGCGGCAAGTGGCAGAGCTCAAACGATCCGGCGGAGCGTTCGCGCGACCTTTCGGCCCTGAGCACGATCGTGCCGCAGGACGGCACCAGCCTGGCCAATGCCTTCGCGGCCGCGAAGGCGATGTTCCCGCGCCCGGACCAGATCATCCTGATCACCGACGGTCTACCGACACAGGGCAAATCCCCCGGCATCCGCCGCTACGTGGACGCCAACACCCGGGCTCGCTTGTTCGACGATGCGGTGGGCGAGCTGCCGGACGGGGTGCCCGTGGACATCGTGCTGCTGCCGATGAAGGGAGACCTGCCAGCGGCGCATCGCTTCTGGGACCTGGCGCGGCTGACCAACGGCGTCGTGATGTTTCCCTCGAAGGACTGGCCGTGAGACTGCGCAAGCGCACCGTGGAAGTCTTCAGCCTGTCCTTCCTCGACTGCATCTGCTGCGGTTTCGGCGCCATCATCCTGCTGCTGGTGCTGACCGAGTACGGCAAGCCCATCCAGATCGAGGAGAGCCGCCGCAATCTTCAGGGCCAGGTACTGGCGCTTACCGAGCAGCTCAACGAGATTCGCGGTGACTCGGATCTTCTCAATCGTGAACTCAAAGGCAAGCTCGAGACGCTCGAGCATGAGCGCATGAAGCTGGCGCGCCTGGCCGGCGACCTCACTCATGTCCAGGGCGAGTACTCGGCCAGCAAGCAGGAAGCCTCGGTGGCGAATATCGTCGAAGCCGAGCTGGTGTCGGCCTATCAGACGCTGTCCGAGGAGATGCAGCGCCTGCTGGCGCAGCCGCAGAAGCCGAAGACGGCGCGCGCCGATGTGGTGGGTGGCATTCCGATCGACAGCGAGTATGTCATCTTCATCATCGACAGCTCGGCCAGCATGACCACCAATCACTGGGATACGGCCATGCAGGTGCTGCGCGAGATTCTCGACATCTATCCGCACCTGAAGGGCCTGCAGGTGATGAACGACCAGGGCAAGCTCATGATGCCGCGCACGCGCGGCCAGTGGCTCACCGACTCACCGGCCCAGCGGGATGAAATCCTGAAGTACATGAAGAACTGGCACGCTTTCAGCGCCTCGAGTCCCGTCGAGGGCATCGAGGAGGCGATCCGCACTTATTGGTCGGCGGACAAGCGCGTCAGTCTCTATGTCATGGGCGATGAATACACGGGCGATTCCTACCAGACGGCGATCGATGCCATCAACGCCCTGAACAAGGTGGGCCCGAACGGGCAGCGCATGGTGCGCATCCATGCCATTGGCTTTCCGGCCGGCGCCAACATGACGCCGTTTACAAGCATCCGCTTTTCGGCATTAATGCGCATGGTATGCGAACAGAACGGTGGCACCTTCGTGGGGATTACGCGTGAGTCGCGCAGTTAGCCCACTGCTGGCGGCCGGACTCTGCGCGGCGGGACTGGCCGGCTGCGGCGGCGTGCAGATCAAGCCCGATCCGGCGATCCCCCGGGCGCTGATCCAGCCCCTGCCGGCCGAGGTGGGCGTCATCATCGCGGGCGACATGCGCAACTACAAGCATGCCGAGACCCGCTGGGGCACCGACTGGACTGTCGACCTGGGTGGCGGCCATGCGCACCTGGTGCGGGATATCTTCAAGGCGGCCTTCACGGGCGTGCGGGAGTTTCCCGATCTCGACTCAGCTAAGAAGGCGACAGGCCTCAAGGCCTTGTTCGAGCCGCGTATCGAGCAGTATTCCTTCGCCACGGCGCGCGAGACCGGCGGCCGGTACTACGCGGTGACCGTGCGCTACCGCATCAATATGTATACGCCAGCCGGCGAGCTGGCCGACACCTTCACACTCACGGGCTATGGCAACGCGCTGGCGCAGGGCATGTCGAGCGGCAAGCCTTTGACCCGGGCAAGTATGGGCGCCATGCGCGATGCGGCGGCGAAGTTCCTGGTGCAATTCCCGGAGCAGCCCGCGGGCAAGCGGTTGGCGCAGAGCGAGGCCGTGGTGATCGAGGAGAAGCCGGCGGTGGCGGCTACCACCGATGCGGCGGGGATCGAGGCGGTGCCAGTGGAGGAGCAGCCTCGGGAGGAGAGCGCTCGCTAGGTTTTGGATTTCGGCTTCTTCAGCAGCAGCTTCTCCCGAAACGTCACCCCCTGCGTCTCCACCGGCTCGCCGTTCTCGAAGCGTGGGCTGTAACGCGCCTTCTTCATCGAGTTGACCACGGTCTTCTGTAGCGCCTCGGGCGCATCGCTGCCGGCCGTCGCGATATTGGCGATCCGGCCCTCCCGGGTCACCGTGAAGCGCAGCTCCACGTAGCGCAGCTCCGCGGAGTCGGGGTCCAGCGTCGAGCGTTTGAGCGAGGACGACGGCCCCCGGTAGGCGATCATCCTGGGTGCTTGCAGAGGCTGCGTCGCGCCTGCCTGGGCGAGCTCCTTCCACGCCTCCCGATAAATATCGATGCTGCGGGGACCGACGCCGGCGCTCAAATACCAGTCGCCGAGCTCCATGAGTATCGCACCCCTGAGCTTGTGATCCACGGGCTGCGCCTTGTCGATGCGTTCGAGCGCCAGCTTGAGATCGCGCTCGCCCTCGGCGTTCAAATGCGGGTTGTCCGATGGCTCGGCGCGCAGGTCGCCCACTGACGAGAAAGGATCGGGCTCGGGCGGCTCGCCGCCGCCGTTCAGAAATTCGAGGCGGTAGCTGCGCGCCAGGCCCTGAAGCGGCGTCACGGTCATGAGCGACTCCTTGCCGCCGTCTTGTTCGGCGATCTCCAGGGCGCGCAGGTGCACGGCGCGCGCACTCGCGTAGCGGTCCTCGCTCTCCAGCCAGCGCGCGTAACGGTCGAGCGGCCCCAGCATGCGCACGTCCGACTTGCCATAGGCGCCCTCGGCGGTACGCAGCACGTATTGCTGCTCCTTCTCTGCGTCGGCGCTGCGGCCCAGGGCGATGTAGCCCGCGATCAGCGGCTCGAGGTATTGCATCTGATCGGGATTGAACAGACCGTCGAGATTGCGACTCAAGTCCACCGCGCGTTTGAGCGGCGCGATGGCGTCGTCATAACGCTCCATCGCAAGATAAGTGGCGCCCAGGCCGTGCAGCGGTCGCAGCAGCTGGCGGTCGGCGTTCCCGGCCGTGGCTTCGAGAATCTCGATACCACGGGTATAGCTCTTCGCGGCGGCCGGATAGTCCTTCAATCGATACGCCACCGTGGCGAGGTTGCTCAAGGGGTTGACCAGCGCGCGGTCGTCCTTGCCGTACTGCTCCTCGGTCAGGGCCACGAGTTTCTCGGCGACGGGGCGCGCCTGCTCGTAGTTGCGCGCGTCGAAAAGCTCGCGGAACTCATGGTAGACCTGCGTGCGGTCGCCGTCGGTGACGGCCCCCGCGCCTGGGGCGAGCGCGAGCGCGGCGGCGAGGAGCAGGAAGGGGAGGCGCATTGTACCGATCCTAGCGCGTCCGGCCGGCAGACGCTAAGCTTCCGGGCAAACAACGCAAAGAAACGGCGATCATGGCGGATTCTGAACAGAAAGTGGCGCTGCTGGCGGGAGCGAGCGGCTTGGTGGGTGGGCACTTGCTCGAGGCCTTGTTGGCCGCGCCGGATTTCAGCCGCGTCTATGCGGTCACGCGGCGGCCGCTGGGACGTGAGCATCCGCGTCTGGCCAATCGCATCGTGCAGTTCGACAAGCTCGAATCCCAGCTGGCCGGCATGCGTTGCCACACAGCCTTCTGCTGTCTGGGCACCACCATTCGCCAGGTGCGCGGTTCGCAGCAGGCGTTCCGCGAGGTGGACGTGGACCTGGTGCTGGCCTTTGCCCGGGCCGCGAAGGCCGCCCAGGCGCAGAGGTTCGTATTCGTCTCGAGCGCCGGCGCCAGCGCCCAGTCGAAGTATTTCTACATGCGCACCAAGGGCGAGGTGGAAGAGTCGCTGATCAAGCTCGGTTTTCCCTCGCTCGACATCATTCAGCCCAGCGCGCTCATCGGCTGGCGTCGTGAGCCGCGGCCGGTGGAGCTGGCGGCGATGATCTTCTTGCCGCTGGTGAACCCCTTCCTGACCGGCGCGCGCGAGCCCTTTCGGGCCATAGCGGCGCGGACCGTGGCGGCATCGATGCTGGGAGCGGCCCGCTCGGGACGGCGGGGGGTGTACCGCTACACCTATTCCGGCATTCGGGCGCTGGCGAGAAGCAGGCCGCAGACCTTGCGAGCCGAATAACCGCTTCAGCGCTGGCGCGCCACGGCCCGCACCGATTCATCGAGGCTCGTGGCGCTGATATCCTGATGGCGCTGTCCCGCCACTTTGAATACCGATACCGCATTGGCCAGCTCGCGCGCGTTTTTCTGCATGACCTGGTCCATGGCCGTCATGGCCTGGTTCACCTGCTCGATCCCGAGCGCCTGCTCGCGGCTGGCGGTGGCGATCTCGCCGACGATCTGCGTCACTTTCTTGACGCTCTCGACGATTTCCGAGAGCTTCTGCCCGGACTCGTTGACCAGCTGCGAGCCGTTCGCCACCTTGCGCGCGCTGTCCTCGATCAGATCCTTGATCTGCTTCGCCGCCGCCTTGCTGCGCCCGGCGAGGCTGCGTACTTCGGTGGCGACCACGGCAAAGCCGCGGCCTTGCTCGCCGGCGCGCGCCGCTTCCACGGCCGCGTTCAGCGCCAGCAGGTTGGTCTGAAAGGCGATGTCGTCGATCACGCCGATGATGTCGGCGATCTGGCGGCTGGAATGGTTGATCTCCTCCACTGCGAGCACCGCACGCTGCGTCACCTGGCCGCCCTCCTCGGCGAGTGAGCGTGTTGCCGCCGCCAGCTGGGTGGCCTGTGCGGCGCCCGCGGCATTGTGTTTGACGGTGGAGGTGAGCTGCTCGAGCGCGACCGCCGTGCCGTCCATGGTGATCGCGCGGCCCGCCCCATGGGGACTTCCGGGCCTGCCGCGCGCGCCTTCTCCCGAAATCGCGCTGATGGCATCCGCCGAGCTCTGCAATGCCATCACGATCTCGGTGAGCTTGCCGACGGTGGCGTTCGCGTCGTCCTTCAGCTCGGCGAACGTTCCCTGGTAGCGGCGCGAGATCTGCTGGGTGAGATCACCCTCCGCGAGCGCGGCCAGCACGCGCGCGATGTCGTTCAGGCCCGTATCGCTGACCTCCATCAGACGATTGAGCTCGCTGACCATTTGATGGAAGTCGTAGCGGTACTGGCCGGCATTGCCCCGGGCGCGGAAATCGCCGCGTGTCGCGGCCTCCACCAGACGCACGATCTCGCCGCTGATGGCCTGCAGGGAGTGTTTGACGCCGTCGATTGCGGCCTTGATGTCGGCCTGACGGCCGGGCAGCGGGTCCATGTCCACGGACAGGTCGCCGAGCGCGTAGCGGGTGACCACATCCAGCACCCGCTGCGTCACCGCGATGTGCGAGCGGGCGAGCTCGTTGGTGGAGCGGGCCATCTCGCCATAGATGCCGGGAAATTCCTGCGCGGCAATGGTGTGGTCGATGTGGCCGGCGGAGTGCTGCTCGGCGAGCTCCTGCTGCGCGCCGACGAAACGATTGAACGAGCCCACCATCTCCTTCATGGCGCCGAGCAGCTGGGCCATCTCATCCCTGCCGGTGACCTCGATCTCGCCGCTCAGGTCGCCTCGCGCCATGGATTGCGCGATACCGACCGCCATGTTGATGGGCTTCATGATGAGCGGAATCAGTAGATAGGACGCCAGCGCCATGACACCTATCACCAGCATAGCCACGGCCATACCCACCCACACCTGCTCGTGAATAGCATTGTGGCTGTCGGTGAGACGGTGCTCGAAGGCTGCCACGGCAGCGGACCTGTATTGGGAGAGCGTATCGTGCAGGGCCTGTTGCGCGGCCTGCATCGATTGCACGGCGGAGGTGACATCACCTTTGCGGATACCCAACATGATAGCCGCCGATTCGCCGGCCGCACGGTAGTATTCGTCGAACTGCTGCCGCATCTTTGCCGCGATCGCGCGCTGGCCGGGCAGCCTGCCGATCTGCGCGGCCGCGGCGTGGAAGGCGGTGGCCTTTTGCGTAAGGACCGCAAGGGCATCCTTGTCGCCGGCCGAAACCGCGTATTTGAGCGCATCCTCCAGGCTCCCCACCGTGGACAGCAGCGAATTGGCGCAGTTGAGCGCGGGATAGTCCTGCGCCCCGACTTTGGCGAGTACATTGGAGGCCGATTGGGCCAGCCAGTAGTTGATCCCCACGCTCAGCAGGCTCGCGACTGTCGCGAGGGCGGGTAGCAGCCAGATCCGTTGTTTGAGCGTCATCCTCGTCCTGCGGCGCGATCCGTTGAGATGATCCTTAGGGCGCAGCTTGCGCCTTCTTGAGACGAATGCAAGTCCCGAACCGGGCGGCCCTAACGTGACGGCGTTAACATTTCCAGGTACTGCTGCCACGCCGCGCTTGGGCCTGCCGATATCCTCCTCGTCGAGGGTTTCCGGGCACTTACATGGAACGGTTCGCAATCATGAGCCGCATGGGCCGGCGCTTGGGGCTTGCCCTTGCGGCGTGCGCAGTGCTGCCCGTCCTGCTGTTCGCTATCCTGGCGCCGCGGGATGTGCACGAATTGTCCCCCACGCACGTGGCAGTGCTCGACGCGCGGGGCGCGGTTCTGCGCTGCGACATGGCCGTGCCCGGGGAGACCGTGCGCATGTTCCAGCAGGCGGTGGCATCGATTCGCAATCGCGGCGATATCCGCCAGGCACTGGCCTGGCAGAGCGATGGCGAGGCCTGGCATGGTCTGCTGACTCAGCTACCGCTGCGCGTCGATGACACTCCCACAGCGCCCTGGGCCGTCGTGTCGTTCAATCGCGAGCCGGCTCTCTGGGCACAAGGCGGCCCACTGCGGGAGACCCTGCCGTTCGTTCTGGTATTGAGCCTGGTGCTGGCCGGTGCAGCCGCCCTGCACCTGGCCCGCCGCTATGTGCCCGCGCTGCGCCAGCTCCGGGCTGCCCTGCCGGCGCTGCAGGCGCATTCCTTCGAGCGGGTGGCGGCAATCGGCGCCGATGAGCCGCGCCAGCTGATCGACGCATTCAATCGCTGTGTCGGGCGGCTGGAGGATCAGTTCCGCGCGCTCGAGACGTTGGGAGAGATCGATAAGCTGCTGCTGGGCTCGGTAGATCTGGAGCAGGCGCTCGATGCGATTCTGACGCGGGTGCAGACTGTGACGCGTTGCCACAGCGTCGGCATTACCCTGTGCGATGGCGACGCGCCGGGACATGCGCGCACCTATCTGGCGGCGACCGGCGTCTCGGGCCTGCCGGTGAGCCGCGTGGTGCTCGACGACGATATGCTAACCACGCTGGCATCGGAAGGTGGCGGTCTCACCGTGACGCGTTGCGAGGCCGCGCGCCATAGCTTCCTGATGCCGCTGAAAGACATCGGCTCGGAGTTTTTCTGGGTGTGGCCGGTGATGGCCGGCGAGCGCGTCGAGGCCATTCTCGCGGTGGGCTACCGTGAGGCGCCGGTGGCCGATCCGCAGATCGCGCGCTGCGGCGGACAATTCGCCGAGCGGCTGTCGGTGGCATTGTCCAAATCCGCGCGCGACGAGACGCTGTACCGCCAGGCGCATTACGATCCGCTGACCACGCTGCCCAATCGCCTGCTGTTCAGGGACCGGTTGGCTCAGGAGCTCGCGGCCACCACCGCGGGGTTGAGTCGCGGCGCGCTGCTCTACATCGATCTCGACCACTTCAAGCGCGTCAACGATTCGGTGGGTCACACCGCCGGGGACCAGCTGCTGACCATCGTCGCGCAGCGGCTGCGCTCGGCGGTGAAGGACGGCGACACGGTGGCGCGCCTGGGGGGCGATGAGTTCACCGTGGTGTTGCGCAATGTCGCGGATCCGGACGCCGCGCGCGCGGTCGCCGCGCGCATCATCGAATCGGTGCAGCTGCCGGTCAATATCGCCGGCCGGGATCACTATGTATGCGCCAGCATCGGCATCACCCTGTTCCCGGATGACGGCCACTCGATCGAGGAACTGATGCGCAACGCGGACACGGCCATGTACCGTGCCAAGGACATGGGCCGCGGACGGGCGGTGTTCTTCGATACGAATATGACGACGCGGCCGTCGGTCCCCACTCATACGGGCCTGCACCGGGCGCTGCGGCGGCGGGAGTTCTCGATCTTCTACCAGCCGCAGTTCTCCGTCAGGAACGGCACACTTGCAGGCGTCGAGGCGTTGCTGCGTTGGCAGCCGCCGCGCGAAGGCATGCGTTTTCCGGCGGAGTTCGTGCCGGCGGCGGAAGAGAGCGGTCTCATCGTGGATATCGGCGGCTGGGTGCTGGATGCGGCATGCGAGCAGCTCGCCAGCTGGCGGGACCGCAAGATCGCGCCGCCGCGCCTGGCGCTCAATGTATCGGGGCAGCAATTGAAGCATGCCGAGTTTCCCAAGCAGGTGCGACGTGCTCTGGAGAAATATGGCCTGGCCCCGCAGGCACTCGAGCTCGAGCTGATCGAGAGCGTATTTGCCGATGAGGCGGCGGGTGCCGCATTGAGCCGCCTCGCGCAGCTCGGCGTGCACTTGGCGCTGGACGATTTCGGCGCCGGGCACTCCTCGCTCAACGCTCTGCGCCAGTACCCCATCGACACGGTGAAGATCGATCGTACCTTCCTCGGGGGCATCCCTCATAACTCCGCATCGACGACATGGGTCGAGACCATCCTGGTGATGGCCCATGCGCTGGGCAAGCGGGTGGTCGCCGAGGGGATTGAGAGCGCCGCTCAGTTCGAGTTCCTGCGCGAGCGCCGTTGCGACGTCGCTCAAGGCTTCTACCTGGCACGGCCGCTGGCCGAGACCGCGCTCACCGAGCTGCTGCAGGCGCGCACCCTGGCGGGCCGCGACGGCGGGGAAATCCGTGCTGCCGGCTGATTATGTCGAGTTGAATTGAGGTACGTACAACTCGCCGGTTGCGTGGACCCGCGAGTGCGAAGTCCTGCACATTAAAACGCTTGACTCCAATCGGCGACGCTTTGACACTGCGCTCCTCGGAGTTAAAAGGCAAACTCGTCGAAAGGCGGGGACGCAAAGCCACCGGTCTAAGGGCAAGTCCTATGACGGCGGGGCCGCCACGAAGCGCAGCGCGCATTTCTTGCGCTTTGCGTAAATCCTGTGCGGCCCCCCATCAAAGTGGGGAAGCAGGTTCATGACAGCACAAGCCAAGATCAACGCGCCGCAAACGGAAGCTGCGGGACCCTTCGTCCTCAATTTGTGCGCGTCGACCACACCGATGGCGCTGGCGCAGCCCAACACGCCGGAGCTCAAACGCTTCAGCTTTTTCGTCAGCCGTCGCCGCGAAGAGGGTCGCGAGCGCTTTCGCCTGCACATGGGATATTTTGCGACGCTCGCTGAGGCCGAGGAATGGCTTAACGTGGTGCGCGATATCTATCCGGGCGCCTGGGCGGGAGAGGCGCCGGGCAAACGTCTGGCGGAGCGCGCGGCCGCTGCGGCTGCCACGGAACCGCCGGTAGTGCCACCCGAGCTCACGCTGGTCGAGCCGCCACTCCCGCCCGTTGTTCCGACCTTGCAGGCTGCCCCGGAGTCGACACCGATCCAATCAAAGCCCGTCGCGGCTCAAAAGGCGTCCGTGCAGAAAGCGCCGATGCAAAAAGCACCCGCGCAAAAAGCGGCGCCGGCCGCGGTGCAACCCAAGGCACTGCCGCTCGCAACCTCCAACGTGAAGGAGGTTCTCAAATCGCTGGACGATACGGGCGAGACGCGCGTCATGCCGGCGCCCATTCCGGCATCGATGTCGGCGCCGGCGTCCAAAGCCGCTCCGGCACCGGTGACCCCGCCGCCCGCCGCGGCAAAAGCCGCCGCGCCGGCCACCACGTTATCGGATTCGCAGGTGTTGAAAGTCCTCGAGAACCGCCGCATCGAAGATCAGCCGCGCGGCAGCGAGGAGTCGGGTAAAGGCATCGAGATGCTGCGTCCCGACGATACGGCCACGGTGCGCGCGCTCAAGGATGCCGTGAGCAACAACGCGCCGGTGCATTTCGCGGTGCAGCTGCAGTGGTCGGTGCAGCCCATCGATCTCAGCAAAATGCCGCCACTCGCCATCTTCAGCGCCTATACGCTGTATACGGTGGAAGGCAGCCGCGACGGCCGCAAGTGGTATGGCGTGAGGCTGGGCTTTTTCAGCGACGCGATCTCGGCGAAGCAGGTGGCCTCCTACGTACGCTCGGAATTTACCAGCGTGGCGGTGATCCCGGTGAGCGCGCAGGAGCGCGGCCGAGCCACGGGCGGCGACACGGCTGCGCCGGCGAGCCGTGCCTCCAAGGTGCGCAAGGCGCCGGACCGCAACAAGGACGAGTTCAAGCTGCTCGACGATCAGACGGACGATATCGTGTCGCCGGGGCTGGCAGCGGCGCAGGCACAATTGCAGGCGAAGAAGCCCGCTGCGGCGCGCGCCGCAGCTCTCAAGCAGGGCAAGCGTCATGGCGGGCGGGTGCGCGCCAACGAGAAGCGTTCGCCGAAGACGCTGGAAGAGACGCTGGAGATCTTGGGCGCGGACAGTCTGGAGATCGACAACGGGCGCGGCGAGCTGCTCAACGACTCGGGGGTGCGGCACTTGGGGATGCAGCGGGTGGTGCAGAAGAACTCGCCGTTCGCGAAGCTGCTGGAGCGGCTGAGCGAGCGGGTGAAAAAGCCCTGATGTCTGGGGCGCTATTTCTTCCCGAACAGCTTCTCCAGCTCCGATAGCGACTTGCTGACCTCCGCGGTATTGGGCGGCGTGTAAGCTCCCGCACGCGGCTTGAAATGATCGCAGAAGTTCGCCCGCGTCTTGTCGCTCACCTCATCCGCCGTGGGCTCGCGGCAGTGCTTGGCGACGGCGGTGCTGTAGTCCACGCACATGCGGCACACATGCAGCTCCGCGCGGCACTTGGGGCACTCATCCAGCCGCCGCAGCGGCAGGCTCAAGACCGCAAGCGCGGCACCGCACTTCCAGCAGACGAGATCGTGGGCCACGGCGGGTTACTTCAATAGTTTGAACGCATGGCGCCAATCATCGCGCAGGAATCCCGGGATGCACCACAAGGAATCGTCGAGGCTGGTGAAGAATTTGAGCACGCCGTTCACCGGCTCATCTTCCGTGGAGGGATTGGTGGCGTCGATGACGACCTTGCCGGCAAGATTCTGTGCGCCCGCCGCGCGCAGCGCGTCAGCTGCCGCTTCGCCCTTCACCGCGAGCACCACGACATCGCCGAATCTTGCGACGTCGGTGAAGCTGCCGGTTTGAGCGCTGGGGTGCTGTTTGGCCCAATCCGCGAGCTTTGCCGGGGAGCGCGAGCCCAGGGCAACCTGGTGCCCGTGCTTGAGAAAGCCTGCGCCGAGGCTCTGCGCCACTTCGCCCGATCCGATGATGCCGACTCTCATGATGTGCCTCCGCTCTATCTATTTTGGAGCCGTTCGCTCCCGCAGAAAGCGCTCCAGCACCCGGCCGGTGTGGGAGGCGGATTTCTTCCGCGCGATTTCGGCCGGCGCGCCCTCCGCCACCACCTGTCCGCCCCCCTCACCCGCTTCCGGCCCCATGTCGACAATCCAGTCCGCCTCGGCCATGACGTCAAGGTTGTGCTCGACCACCACCACAGAGTTGCCGGCATCGACCAGCCGGTGCAGCACGAGGATCAGCTTCTCCACATCGGCCATGTGCAGCCCGACAGTGGGCTCATCGAGCACGTAGAGGGTATGCTTAGGCTTGCGGACACGGCCCGGCAGTGGCGCCGCCGCCGGCGCCTTCGCCAGCTCGGTGACCAGCTTGATGCGCTGCGCCTCACCGCCCGACAGCGTGGGGCTTTGCTGGCCGAGGGTGAGATACCCTAAGCCCACATCCTGCAGCAGCTTGAGCGCACGGTGGATTTTCGAGTGCGCCTGGAAGAACTCCACCGCATCGTCCACGTTCATGGCCAGCACGTCGCCAATGCTTTTCTCGCGCCACAGCACGGACAGTGTCTCGGAGTTGAAGCGGCGGCCACCGCAGACATCACAGGTCACTTTCACATCGGGCAGGAAGCTCATCTCCACGGTCTGCATGCCCTGGCCCTCGCAGGCCTCACAGCGGCCGCCGGCGGTGTTGAAGGAGAAGCGGCTGTGGGTGTAGCCGCGGATCGCAGCCTCAGTGGTGGCGGCGAAAATGCGGCGGATGTCGTCCCAGAAGCCGATGTAGGTCGCAGGACAGGACCGCGGGGTCTTGCCGATGGGCGTTTGGTCCACTTCCAGCACGCGGTCGAGATGCTCGATGCCTTTCAAGGCGCGGCAGCCAACGAGCTCGACGCGCGCTGACTTGCGGCCGCTTTGCTGCTCGCCGACGCAGTGTTTGAGATTGCTGTAGAGCACATCGCGCGCCACCGTGGACTTGCCCGAGCCCGACACGCCGGTGATCACCACCAGATGCCCGAGCGGAATGCGCACGTCCTCGCGCCGGATATTGTGCAGCTCGATGCGTTCGAGCTTGAGGGCCGGGCCGCGCTCGCCCACTTTGCGATGCGGTGTGGCCGGATGGCGCAGCGGCTCGCGCAGGAAGCGGCCGGTGATGGATTTGGGGTTGCGGATCAGGTCTTTCACGGTACCCGACCCCACCACCTCACCGCCGCGCACACCCGCGGCCGGGCCCAGATCGAGCACGTGGTCGGCACGGCGGATGGTGTCCTCGTCGTGCTCCACCACCACCAGAGTGTTGCGGTGCGAGGCGAGCTCGGTGAGCGAGTCGAGCAGAATCTCATTGTCGCGCGGGTGCAGGCCGATGGTGGGCTCATCGAGCACGTAGCACACGCCCTGAAGGTTCGAGCCCAGCTGCGCCGCCAGGCGAATGCGTTGCGCTTCGCCGCCCGACAGCGTGGGCGCTGCGCGGTCGAGCGAGAGGTAGCCGAGGCCCACGCGCTTAAGGAAGCTCAGGCGCGCGCGGATCTCCGCCAACAAATCGCGGGCGATCTCGGTCTCGCGGGGGTTGAGCTTGAGTTTGGCAAAGAATTCCCCGGCCTGCCCAATGGGCAGGCCAGCCAGCGCCGCCACGGAGCGGTCGCGGAAACGCACATTGAGCGCGGTGGGATTCAAACGCTGGCCCTGACAGTCGCCGCAGGCCGGCGGATTGTGCTCGTAGCAGGCATTCCACCCGACCTCTTCTCCAGTTTGCTCTTCATCGAAGCCGCTCATCGTAAGCCCGGTGCCGAAGCAGCTCTCGCACCAGCCGTGCTTGGAGTTGAAGGAGAAGAGGCGCGGGTCGAGCTCGGCGAAGCTCTTGCCGCAGGAGGGGCAGGCGCGCTTGGTGGAGAGCACCGTGACGCGGTCGGACTTCTCCCTGAGCACGTGCACCAGGCCCTTACCGAAATCCAACGCCCGGATCAGCGCCTGGTGCAGCTCGGTGTCGGTGTTGGCACCCACCTCGATCTGCGCCACCGGCAGCTCGATGGTGTGCTCCTTGAAGCGCGACAGCCGCGGCCAGCTTTTCGTGGCGACATTCGCGCCGTCCACGCGCAGATGCTTGAAGCCCTTTTTCGCCGCCCATTTGGCGAGATCGGTGTAGAAGCCCTTGCGCGCGAGGACCAGCGGCGCGAGCAGCTCGATGCGCTGGCCGCGGTAGTCCTTGAGCAGACGGGCGGCGATCGAGGCCGTGCTCTGCGGCTCGATGGCCACATTGCAATCCGGACAGTACTGCGTGCCGAGCTTCACGTAGAGCAGGCGCAGAAAGTGGTAGATCTCGGTGAGCGTTGCCACCGTGCTCTTGCGGCCGCCGCGGCTGGTGCGCTGCTCGATGGCCACGGTGGGCGGAATGCCGTAGATGGCATCGACGTCGGGGCGCGCCGCCGGCTGCACGAACTGGCGGGCATAGGCATTCAGCGACTCAAGATAGCGTCGCTGACCTTCGTTGAACAGGATGTCGAAGGCCAGGGTGGATTTGCCCGAGCCCGACACACCGGTCACCACAGTGAACTGGTCGCGCGGAATCTCTACGTCGATGTTCTTGAGATTGTGCTCACGGGCGTTGTGGATCACCACGGCATTCTTCGCGCGGCTATTGTCGCGGCCGTACTGCAGCTGCGGCGGCTCCGCCACCACTTTGAGCGCTGCGGGCCGCTCGAGCTGCGCCGCGTATTCGAGCAGCGCTCGCCCGGTGTGCGAGCGCTCGCAGCCCATGATCTTGTCCAGCGGACCCTCGACGACAATCTCCCCGCCGCGCTCGCCGCCCTCAGGCCCGAGATCCACGATCCAGTCGGCGCAGCGGATGAGATCGAGATGGTGCTCGATGACCAGCAGTGAGTGCCCGGCCGCCAGCAGCTTGCGGAAGGCACGCAGCAGCTTGGCCACATCTTCGAAGTGCAGGCCGGTGGTGGGCTCATCGAACAGGAATAGCTTTCCGTGCTGAGTGGTGCTCGACTCCACCGCGCCCGCCGAGGCCAGGTGGCCCGCAAGCTTCAGGCGCTGCGCCTCACCACCCGACAGCGTCGGTACCGGCTGGCCCAGCTTCACGTACTCGAGGCCGACGTCGGCCAGGGGCGCCAGGCGCAATGCCACTTCCCTGGAGTCCTTGAAGAACTCCAGCGCCTCGGTCACCGTCATATTCAATACGTCCGCGATGCTGGCGCGCGCCCCGGTCGCGCCCTCGCGTTTGACCTCTAGCACCTCATCGCGATAGCGGCGGCCGTCGCAGTCCGGGCAGCGTAGGTACACGTCGGAGAGAAACTGCATCTCCACATGCTCGAAGCCGTTGCCGCGGCAGGTGGGGCAGCGGCCATTGCCGGAATTGAAGCTGAAGGTGCCGACCGTGTACTTGCGCTCCTGGGCGGTGGGCTCGCCGGCGAAGATCTCGCGTATGCAGTCGAAGGCGCCCACATAGCTCGCGGGATTGGAGCGAGTGGTGCGGCCCACGGGCGACTGATCCACCATGATCACATCGTCGATGAGCTCGGCGCCGCGCAGGCCATCGAAACGGCCGGGGGATTCCGTGGGCTTGCCGCGGTACTTGAGCAGGGCGGGGTGGAGCACATCTTCGATGAGGGTGGACTTGCCGGAGCCTGAGACGCCGGTGACGCAGACCAGCTGCTTCAAGGGAAAGCGCAGGTTGACGCTCTTGAGATTGTGCTCGCGCGCGCCCTGCAGTTCCAGCCAGCGATTGGCCACCGCATCGGCGACATGGGGCTGTGGCGCGGGACGGGTTTTTTTCGTGCCTTCGAGGGTCTTGCGGCCGCTTAAGTACTCCCCGGTCAGAGATTTGCGGTCGTTGCGCAGCTGCGCCGGGGTGCCGAAGAACACGATCTCGCCGCCGCGCTCGCCCGCCCCCGGGCCAATGTCGAGAATGCGGTCGGCCTCGAGCATGATCTGCGGATCGTGCTCCACCACCAGCAGGGAATTGCCGGCATCGCGTAGCCGTTTCATCACGCCGATCACGCGTTGCATGTCGCGGGGATGCAGGCCGATGGAGGGCTCATCCAGCACGAACAGCGTATTGACCAGCGAGGTGCCGAGCGCCGTGGTGAGATTGATGCGCTGCACTTCGCCACCGGACAGGGTGCGCGACTGACGGTCGAGGGTGAGATACCCCAGGCCCACGTCGGTCAGGTATTTGAAACGGGCGCGGATCTCCCCGAGCAGCAGGTCCGTGGCCTCATCGAGCGGCGCGGGCAGTTGCAGGCGAGAGAAAAACTCGCAGGCGCGCTCCACCGGCAGCAGCATCACATCGTGGATGTTGAGACCTTCGATTCTCCATAGCAGAGCCTCGGGCTTGAGCCGCGAGCCGCCGCAGGCCTCGCAGGGGGTATAGGAGCGATACCGCGACAGCAGCACGCGCACGTGCATCTTGTACGACTTGGTTTCCAGCCATTTGTAGAAGCGCCGCACGCCGTACCAGACGTTTTTGGTCCACTCGCCTTCGCCCTCGATCACCCACGTACGCTGCGCGTCAGACAGCTCGCGCCAGGGCCGGTCGAGCGGAATGCCGCGCTTCTTCGCGAACTTTTCCAGATCTTCCTGGCATTCCTGATAAGACTCGGTCTGCCACGGCCGGATGGCGCCGCCACGCAGGGATTTGCCCTCATCGGGAACCACCAGGCCATAGTCGATGCCGATGATCCGCCCGAAGCCGCGGCAGGTCTCGCAGGCGCCCATGGGCGAGTTGAACGAGAACAGGCTGGGCACTGGCTCGCGATAGGACAGATCGCAGTGGGCGCAGTGCAGCTCGCTGGAGTAGCGCCAGATGTCGAGGCTGTGTGGCGGATCGGTGTCGTCCACCACGTGTACGCTCAGGCGCCCGCGCCCCACGCGCAGCGCCGACTCGATGGATTCCAGCACCCGGCCGCGCTCGGCGTTGCCGAGGCGGAAACGGTCCTGTATGACTTGCAATACCGTTGCAGGCTCGCCGCCGCCGGACTTGCGCCTACCCCCTTTGCGTACCACAGGTTTGGGGCTCGGTTGCGCGTCAAAGGGTGTACCCAAAAATCGGCTATAGCCTTGGGCTTCGAGCAGCCTGCGCACCTCAGCTTCGTCGAAACTGTTCGGCACGGGCACCGGAAAGCACAGCAGCAGGCGGGGATCGCCCGCGGCTTTGGCGCGTGCGCTCAGGTCCGCATAGATGCTCTCGGCCGTGTCGCGCCGCACGGGCTGGCCGCAGCGTCCGCAGTAAAGCGAGGCGGCGCGGGCGAACAGCAGCTTGAGATGATCGTTGAGCTCGGTCATGGTCCCCACGGTGGAGCGTGAGGTGCGCACGGGATTGGTCTGGTCGATGGCGATGGCCGGGGGAATGCCGTCGATGCGATCCACCTGCGGCTTGTCCATGCGATCGAGGAACTGCCGCGCGTAGGGGGAGAAGGTCTCCACGTAGCGCCGCTGACCTTCGGCATAGAGCGTGTCAAAGACCAGCGAGGACTTGCCGGAGCCGGACACTCCGGTCACGACGACGAGCTGATTCAGAGGAATCTCGAGCTCGAGATTCTTGAGATTGTTCTGGCGTGCACCGTGCACGCGGATGGCGTCGCGGAGAGTGTCCTTCATTCGGGGTCCACGGTTGGAAGGAGCGTGGCGGAACACGCTAGTGTAGCGACCCTAGATGCGGTGCGGGGGACGAGGTTGCAAGGATGTTTGCATCCAGTAGTGCCATACCCCCCGTACTGTATGTCCGATAGCGATTCAGGTCCTGTCGGCCGATTGCGACAACTGATGTACAGGCCCTGGGGCTCCCGTAGAATGCCGGCCGGAATATCCCGCCGCGGATGCGGCTGGTCGCTCTCATAACCATTAACGATGTCAGGAGAACCTCGATGAATACTCTGAAGCTTTCCAGCGTCGCCCTTGCGGCCGCCGCCGCCCTCATGTTCGCCAGTGTCGCCGGCGCGGCCGACAAAGCCGCCGATGGCAAGGTGAAGTGCGAAGGTGTGAATTCCTGTAAGGGCCAGTCCGCCTGCAAGACCGCCAACAATGCCTGCAAGGGTCAGAACTCCTGCAAGGGCATGGGCTTCATGCAGATGGCCAAGGCCGATTGCGATGCGGCCAAGGCGAAGATGAAGTCGGACGCCGCCAAGTAAGGCATAGCCGTACAGTTGTATCTTAGCCTGGGCCGGGAGACCTCAAGCTCCCGGCCCAGGTTGAGCCATCCCCATGGCAACCTACCCTCATCTTGGCTTTGGCCTCGGTCTGCGGGTGGACCACTACGAGACCTTTCTGACGGAGCGCCCGCCGGTGGACTGGCTGGAGGCGCTGACTGAAAATTATCTGGTGCCGGGCGGCCGCCCGCTGCACCACCTCATGAAGATCCGCGAGCACTACCCCATGGCCCTGCACGGGGTCTCCATGTCCATTGGCAGCACGGAGCCCCTGGACCTCGAGTATTTGAATCAGATGAAGCGGCTGGCCGCGCGGGTGGCGCCCGCCTGGATCTCGGATCATCTGTGCTGGACGGGCGTGGCCGGCAAGAACCTGCACGATCTTCTGCCGTTGCCTTATACCGAGGAGGCGCTGGCGCATATCGTGTCGCGGGTGCGGGCGGTGCAGGACATTCTGGGACGGCGGATCCTGCTCGAGAATGTCTCGAGCTATGTGGGCTTCCGTGACTCCCGCCTGAGCGAATGGGAGTTTCTGCGGGCGGTGGCGCAGGAGGCAGACTGCCTGATTCTGCTCGACGTGAACAATATCTATGTAAGCTCGGTGAATCACGAGTTCGATCCTTACGCGTATTTGAATGCGATTCCGGTGGACCGCGTGCAGCAGATGCACCTGGCGGGACATCAGAATCACGGCGACTATCTGATCGACACGCACGACCATCCGGTGCCGGATCCGGTCTGGGATCTTTATGGCGCGGCGGTGCGGCGTTTCGGGAGGGTGTCGACCATGATCGAGCGCGATGCCAACATCCCGCCGCTGCCTGAGCTTCTCACGGAGCTCGCGGCCGCGCGGCGTTTGAGCGATCGTGTGCTGGCCGAGGCGGCGTGATGACGACGCTTGCGCTCCTGCAGGAGGATTTCCAGGCTTTCATGCTGCGCGGCGCGCCGGACATCGAGTCGCAGGTGGTGGGCACGGCGCGCGTGCCGGTGGCGACGCGGCTGGCGATCTATGGGGAGGGGTACGGCTCGCGCTTGATTGAAGTGCTGGAGTCGAATTATCCGGCGCTGGCGCGGCTTTTGGGCCCCGAGGACTTTGCGGCGTTAGGACTAGCCTATGTGCGCGCGCACGATTCGCATTTCAGGTCGGTGCGGTATTACGGCAATGAGCTGGCGGATTTCCTCGCGGCGGAGCCGCAGTACGCCGAGGTGCCGGTGCTCTCGGAGCTGGCGCGCTGGGAATGGGCGATGACCGAGGCTTTCGATGCGGCGGATGCGGTGCCCATCGACCCCGGCGCCTTTGCGTCGGTGCCGCCCGAGCATTGGAGCGGGCTGCGCTTTGAGCTGCATCCTTCCGTGCGGCGGCTGGCGCTGTACTGGAACGTGCCGCAGATATGGAAGGCGTTGACGGGCGGCGGCGAGGAGCGGGTGCCGCCGGCGGTGGAGCGTCAGCCCACGGTGTGGATGCTGTGGCGGCAGGACCTGCAGACTTACTTCCGCTCGCTGCAAGCGGCGGAAGCTACGGCGCTGGACATCGTCCGGGGCGGCGGCAGCTTCGGCGGGATTTGCGCGGCGCTGGTGGCGCATTTCGGCGAGGAGGAGACGCCGCTGCGGGCGGCGGGATACTTGCGAGGGTGGACGGAGGCGGGATTGATTTCGAGCCTGCGCTAGTTGTTGCCGCGTGGCTCGGCCGCGTACCGAGTTCCTTAAGCCAGGGCGTTTTGCAGGTCGGCCAGTAAATCTTTGGGACTCTCGATCCCCACTGACAGGCGTACCAGCGTGTCACCGATGCCTAGTTCCGCGCGCATGGCTGCGGGAAGCGAGGCATGCGTCATCAGTCCCGGATGCTCGATCAGGCTCTCCACTCCCCCTAAGCTTTCCGCCAGGGCAAAGATCTCGCAGCGCTCCAGGAACCGCCTCGCATCATCCAGCCCGCCGCGCAGCACCGCAGTCACGATACCGCCGAACCCGCCGGTCATCTGCCGTCTTGCCAGCGGGTGCTGCGGATGGCTGGCTAGCCCAGGGTAGATCACCCGCTGGACTTTGGAATGCTTCTCCAGGAATTGCGCGATCGCCAGCCCGTTCGCGCAATGCCGCTCCATGCGCAGCGCCAGGGTTTTGATGCCGCGCAGGGTGAGATAGGAATCGAAGGGACCCGGCACCCCACCGGCGGCGTTCTGCAAATACCCCAGCCGTTCCGCAAGCGAGTCGCCGTCGCGTACCACGGCCGCGCCACCCAGCACATCGGAATGGCCGCCGAGATACTTGGTCGTGGAGTGCACCACGATATCGAAGCCATGCTCCAGCGGACGCTGGATGAACGGGGTGGCGAAGGTGTTATCGCAAACGCTCAGAATGCCGCGGCGTTTCGCGATGGCGGCAATCGCGCTCAAATCCACGAGCTTGAGCAGCGGATTGGTGGGTGTCTCCACCCATACGAGGCGGGTGTTGGGCTGAATGGCTGCCTCGAAGGCTGCCGGGTCGGTCAGATCCACGAAGCTGACCTGCAGTCCCGCGGAGCGCTTGCGGACCTTTTCCAGCAGTCGGTAGCTGCCCCCATAAAGGTCGTTCATCGCCACCAGGTGCGAGCCGCTATCGAGCAGCTCGAGCACCGTGGCGGTAGCGGCCATGCCGGTGGCGAAGGCAAAACCGGCCGTGCCGCCTTCGAGGTTGGCGATGCAGGCTTGCAGCGCATCGCGCGTGGGGTTTCGCGTGCGCGAGTAATCGTAGCCCTGGTGCACGCCGGGGCTCGATTGCACGTAGGTCGAAGTGGCATAAATCGGCGGCATCACTGCGCCGGTCAATGGATCCGGGTGCTGGCCGCCGTGAATGACGCGGGTCGCAAAATCGTGTGTGTCTTTGCCCTGACTCATAGCACCTACATCCGCTGCCGCAGCCAGTTGAGAAGATCGATGCGTGTAATGAGCCCCGCAAACTCGTTGCCGTTCATCACGATGGCCACCATGCCACGCTTGAAGATCTCGAGCAGCTGCGTAAGCGGCGCATCCGCCTGCACGGTCACGAGGTGGCTGGCCATCGCCTGCGTCACCGGCTCATCGAAGTGTTTGGGGTTGTTGAAGACTTCCAGCAGGATGTCTTCCTCGTCCAGGATACCGGCGATGCGTCCATCGCGCATCACGGGCAGCTGCGAGACATCATACAGCTTCATGCGGCGCAGCGCCGCCGCCACAGTTTCGGTGGCATTCACCGTCACGGTGGCGCGCTCCTTGTGCCGGCGCAGGATCAGGTCGCGCAGATCGCCGAAGCGCTCGCGCTCGAGAAAGCCATTGTCGATCATCCAGTAGTCGTTGTAGACCTTGGATAGGTATTTGTTACCGCTGTCGCAGACAAAGGTCACCACACGCTTCGGAGTCTTCTGCTCGCGGCAGTAGCGCAGTGCCGCGGCGAGCAGAGTGCCGGTGGAGGTGCCGGCGATGATGCCTTCCTTTGCCAGCAGCTCGCGGCAGGTCTGGAAGGCCTCGGCGTCGGCAATGGAGTAAGCCTGCCTGACGCGTGATAGATCGCAGATGCCGGGCACATAGTCGCCGCCAATGCCTTCGACCAGCCAGCCGCGGCCCGAGGGTTCGATTTTGCCGGTCTTCACGTAGCCGGCCAGGGCGGAGTTGGCCGGGTCGGCCAGCACCATCTCGACTGCTGGGGCGGTGCGCGCGAAATACCGCGACAGCCCGGTGATGGTGCCGCCGGTGCCCACGCCGCAGACGATGGCGTCGACCTGGTGCCCCATCTGCTCCCAGATCTCGGGAGCCGTGGTCTCCTCATGGGCCTGGGCATTGGCGTCGTTACCGAACTGGTTGACGAAGTAGGCGTTCGGGGTCTCGCGCGCCAGGCGTGCGGCCAGATCCTGGTAATACTCAGGGTGGCCCTTGTGCACATCGGAGCGGGTCATGACCACTTCGGCACCCATGGCCTTCAAGTGGAAGATCTTCTCTTGGCTCATCTTGTCCGGGATGACGAGCTGCAGGCGGTAGCCTTTCTGCGCCGCGACCAGCGCCAGTCCCAGGCCGGTATTGCCCGCGGTGGCCTCGATCAGCAGGTCGCCCGGCTTGATCTTCCCGGCGCGCTCGGCGCCCTCGATCAGGTAAAGCCCGATGCGGTCCTTGATCGACCCGCCGGGGTTCTGGTTCTCGAGCTTCAAGTACAGCTCGCAGGCGGGGCCGGTATCCAGCCGTCGGGCGGCAAACAGCGGGGTGTTGCCGATCATCTCCAGGGCATTACGGTACACGGGGGGACTCATGGGAGGGATTGTACGAGCTGCGCAGCGCGCCTGCCGCTTTGCAGCGCGCCGGCCACCGTGCCGGCCTCATCTTCGACATCCGCCGCCTCGCCGGCAAAGAACAGCGTGTCATCCAATGGTGTCGCCAGGGTCTTACGCGCATGGCTGCCGCCGACCCGCACATAGCTGTAGGCGCCGCGTGCAAAGGGATCGCGCTGCCAGTCATGCACCCAGGCCTCCTGCAGCTGGGAGGCGACCGCTCTCGCTCCCAGCGTGGATTGCAGGGAGCGCACTGCGATGTCAATGACTTCCTGCGATGACTTGTTTGATAGCGCCGCCGCCTTAGGTCCGCCCGTCCAGGCCACCATCAGCGGGACGCGCCGCGGCAGCGCGGTCCAGAAGGTGGGGAAGGGCTCATCAGGCGCGTGGAAAAACCGGCCGTCCTGATAGCGTCCACGGGCAAGCCTTTCCCAGAAGGCATGACGGAATCTCAATAACACCTTCAGGACCGGACCGGAGGCGAGATCCTGCAGCGCTTTTTGTTTAGCCTCAAGCGGTGGCGTGAAGCGCACGGCATCGGGGTCATGCTCTGCTCGCTGCAGCACGCCGAGCGGCAAGGTGATAATGGCTCGCGCGGCCGTGGCGCGAAACGGCGTGTTGAGAAATTCCCCTGTCGCCTCAACCGAGCCGCGGCGCCACTTCACCGCTCGCACCACGGTCTGCAGCTGCAAACGTACCAGGCTGCCGGCCAGTCTACGTTCCAGGGAGGCGAGCAGGTCCGAGTAGCCGTCCAGGGGGCGGAACAGCGGGGCATCGGCCTCGCCGCCGCTGCGCCATTCGTCCGCGATGGACAGTGCGCTCACCTCCGTAGGCTCGGCCGCGTCGAACCCTTCCACCATCAGGCGCGCAAAACGCCGACTCTCGGCCGATAGTTGCGTCTGCCGCAGGTATTGGGCGAAAGAGACATCCTTCCTACGCAGGCTTGCGGCGCGCTCGAGCGAGCCCTGGATCTCCTTGAAGCGCGCATCGCCCATTTTTGCCAGCCGACCGCCCCGTCTCATCCAGTGCTCACCTGCGGCATCGAGGGCCGCCTGGCCCGCGGCCTCCAGCACCTCGAAAGTGGCCTTGACGCGGCCGTGGATGAATTCGGCGCCGAGCTCGAGGGGGATCGGAAAACCGGGATTCTTGAGTGTGAAGACGCGCCCGCCGATGCGGTCGCGTGCTTCGAGCATGAGAGCGGAACGTCCAGCCCGCGCCAGCTCCGCCGCCGCGGCCAGGCCGGCGGCGCCTGCGCCGACGATCAGTACGTCGTATTGCGGTTTTGGCATGAAAGGGCTCCCGAGCAAATCTTATACCCATTGCCTCCATGCGATCCCAGCCGTCACAATGACGGCCCACACCCGATCTCAGGACCTGCCATGAAAACCCGAGCTAATGCCGGCGTCGTGAGATTTTGAGCGATGCCGCAGGTGTCGCTGACGGCTCATCCGGCTTCGCCGTCGTCCGTCGTGCGAAGCATTGAGGTGGACGTGAGTGCCGATGCCACAGGCATGCTGAGCCTGCGCTACGTGCTGGCAGGGGATACGGGCCGGGTTCGCCTGCCGCCCATCGGTGAGTCCCAGCGCGCCGACGGTCTGTGGCAGCACACCTGTTTCGAGGCCTTTCTCAAGGCCGGCGATTCACCGGCCTACCGGGAATTCAACTTCGCTCCGTCGACCCGGTGGGCCGCGTATGCTTTCAGTGATCGCCGTGCGGGAATGACGCCGGCAGAGGAGGGCTGGTCGCCGCGCATCGCCGTGCGCCGCTCGGACTATCGTCTTGAGCTGCATACCGCTTTGCGCGCTGAGCCGCCGCTGCGGCTGGCGCTGGCCGCCGTGATCGAAGAGGACGATGGCAAGCTTTCCTACTGGGCACTAGAGCACCCCTCGAGCAAACCCGATTTTCATCATCCCGGCAGTTTCGCGCTCGAATTATGAAATTCGGCATCGACCGTCTGATCTCAGAATCCGTTCTCACCAGGCCGCTGGCCGGCCGGCGCGTCGCGCTGCTGGCTCATCCCGCTTCCGTCACCAAGGATCTCACGCACTCGCTCGATGTGATCGCGGCGCTGCCTCATGTGAAGCTGGTCGCGGCCTTCGGTCCGCAGCACGGCCTGCGCGGCGATAAGCAGGACAACATGGTGGAGTCGGACGATTACCACGATCCGGTGCTGGGCATTCCGGTGTTCAGCCTCTATGGCAAGGTGCGGCGTCCGACGCCTGCGATGATGGATACTTTCGATGTGCTGCTGGTCGATCTGCAGGATGTGGGCTGCCGCATCTACACCTTCCTCACGACGCTGCGCTATGTGCTGGAGGAGGGCGCGAGATCCGGACGCTCGGTGTGGATTCTGGATAGGCCCAATGCCGCCGGCCGGCCGGTGGAGGGCTTAAGCTTGCGGGCCGGCTGGGAAAGCTTCGTGGGCGCGGGTGCATTGCCCATGCGCCACGGCCTCACTCTGGGCGAGCTGGCGCACTGGTTCGTGCGCAGTCTGAAGCTCAATGTAGATTGTCAGGTGATCGAGATGCAGGACTGGCAGCCCGAGGCCGCGCCCGGCCATGGGTGGCCCATCGGCGAGCGCGCCTGGATCAATCCCAGTCCCAATGCCGCCAACCTGTCCATGGCCCGAGCCTATGCGGGCACTGTCCTGCTCGAAGGCACTACATTGTCCGAAGGGCGCGGCACCACCCGCCCGCTGGAGCTTTTCGGCGCGCCGGATCTCGATCCGGGGCAGCTGCTCAAGCAGATGCGCGCGCTGGCGCCGCAGTGGCTGCGCGGCTGCCACCTGCGTCCCTGCTGGTTCGAACCCACTTTCCACAAGCACACGGGCAAGCTCTGCGCCGGCATCCAGATCCATGTCGACGATCCGGCCTACGATCATGAGGGGTTCCGCCCCTGGCGCCTCATGGCCTTGGGCTTCAAGGCGCTGCGTCGCCTGCGCCCCGACTATGAGATCTGGCGTGACTTCCCTTACGAGTACGAGCAAGGCCGTCTGGCCATTGATGTCATCAATGGCAGTGAGCTGCTGCGCCAATGGGTGGATGATAGTAACGCGACGCCGGCGGATCTCGATGCGCTGACGATGACCGACGAAAAAGCCTGGGACGAGGAGCGCGAGCCCTTTCTTCTTTATTAGGGTATCAGGGGTCTGTCATGACCATCCGCTACGAGGCGGAATTGCAGGAATTGCGGCGTGCCGGCGTCGTTGACGATGCGACGGCCGCGCGCGCCATGGCGCTCGATCGCGGCACGGTCTTTTCCGTGTTCGAGGAGCTGCGGGTGGCGCTCTATGTCGCCGTCGCGCTGATCACCACCGGCATCGGCATCCTGATCAAGGAGAACCTCGATCGCATTGGTCCGGTCGCCGTTGTCGTTACGCTCGCCGTCATCGCCGCGCTGTGCTACCTCAATGCAATACGTCTGTGCCTGCGAGGCGCAAGCCGATCGCTGGGCGGCGACTATATTCTGCTGCTGGGAGCGCTGATCCTGAGCACGGATGTGGCCTACGGCGAATCGCAGTTCCACTGGCTTGGCGGGAGCTGGTCGTGGCATCTGCTTATTCTGGCAGGCGTGCATGCCGTGACCGCATATGCGCTGAATTCGCGCCTGGTGCTGTCCGTTGCGCTGACCTCGCTCGCGGGCTGGTTCGGGGTGGCGCACAACACTCTGGATGCGCCGGGCATTTTCGGGGAGCTGCGGCAGCTCGGAGGGCGGGCTTTGCTCTGCGCGGCCGTGATCACGGTCGTACGCTGGCTGCACACTCGATCCGTGGCGCGGCGGGATTTTGCGGAGGTGTTCGATCATTTCGCGACGAACCTGGCGTTCTGGGGAGCGCTGGCCTGGTGTGGCGATCCGCTGTTGCGCTGGGCGGGTGTGCCTTTGCTCACGGCGCTCGCGGCGGTGTCGATTCTCAAAGGTTTGCGTCGGCGTCAGGAAATCTTCGTCGTGTACGGCATCCTCTATGCGGCCATGGGCTATAGCAAGGTGGTTCACCAGCTGATCCAGGCGGCACTGGGGTCATCGATCATCGTGCTGCTCATCGTCCTGGGTGCTGCGACGCTGCTGTGGAAGCTTCACGGCCGCCTGAAGGAGTCGGCGCTATGAGCGCGTGGCGTATTTCTGCGCAGCAAGAGCGTTGGCTGGCCCTCAACGGCCTTTTCAGCGCGCAGCATAAGACGGAGTTTTTCGCTCAGCACATCGGTGACTGGCACAGTGCCAGCTTCATCGCGCGCTGTGCTTTTTTTGTGCTGGGCATGGTGGTCGGTACTACGCTGTACACGATCTGTGAACTGTTCCACCTGCAAGAGGCACGGCTCATCGCCGGCATGTCGCTGGTCGTGGCGGCGGAATGGCTTATCCTGTCGCGGCGGCTCGCATTTGCCGGTATCGAGGAGGCGCTGGAGCTTGGGGGGCTGCTGCTGATCGCTTTTGAGTGGCTTGACGGCTTCGAGCGCTCCACCGATGTGGCTTTGGCATTGACTGCTGCGAGCGCCTTTGGTGTCGCTGGGCTGCGTCTACTCAATCCTTTGTTTACGATGCTCGCGATCCTTGCCCTTACGGTTGCAGTTGACCTGACGATCGGCAAATCCTCCGCCCACCCTCATGCCGCGGAGCTATGGACCGGCCTGCTGTCCTATGCCATTGCCTGGCTTGCTCTGGGCCTGGGGGCTATCCGGTTCCAGCGTCCGTCCTACGATCGCATGCTCGATTGGTGCGTGGTGGTGATGTCGCTCGCGGGCTATCTTTGGTTGGCGAGCCGCAGCGGGTTGGAGCCACCGGATTATTTGACCGTTCGCGAGCCGATGGCATGGCTGACGCTCTTATTGCCTTCGGCATTCGGCATCACGGCGCTCCTGATTGGGTTGCGACGGCGCAGCCATGGCCCGCTCATTGCCGTCATGATCTGCATCGCCTGCCTTGCTATCGAGCTGCGCAAACTCACCGGCCTGTCGCTGCAGGCACGCCTCATCCTGTGGGGCTGCATCGCGCTCGTCGCGGCCGTGCTATTGGAGCGTTACCTGCGTCGTCCGCGGGCCGGCATCACCTCGCAGAAGCTGGGCGATAGCGAGGGGGCTTTGAGTCTGCTCGAGATTGCGGGAGCTGCGACATTGACTCCGCCCGTCCTGGCTGCGCCCGCGGATGGCGTTGCGCCAGGCGAGGGGCGGTTCGGGGGCGGTGGGGCGAGTGGCAGTTATTAACGCTGTGCGCATTTGTGGTGTAGCAACTAGGCTTTCCGGGCCTGTTTTCCGGGTTGCTGATATAGTGCGCGGCTCCCATGCACCCCGCCCGCGACATCACCGGTTACCGCAAGTACTGGGCCGCCCGCTTCGGTACGGCGCCGTTTTTGCCTATGTTCCGCGCGGAAATGGACGCGCTGGGTTGGGACAGCTGCGACATCATCATTGTCACCGGCGACGCCTATGTAGACCATCCGAGCTTCGGCATGGCCATTGTCGGGCGGGTGCTCGAGGCCCAGGGCTTTCGGGTTGGCATCATTGCCCAGCCGGACTGGCATAGCGCCGAAGCCTTCAAGGAGCTCGGGCGGCCGAACCTGTTCTTCGGCATAACCGCCGGCAACATGGATTCGATGGTCAACCGTTACACCTCCGACCGCCGGATCCGCAGCGACGATGCCTACACACCGGGCGGGCAGGGCGGCCGGCGCCCCGATCGTTCGGTGATCGTATATGCCCAGAGGGTTCGCGAAGCCTTCAAGGATGTGCCGATTGTAGTGGGCGGTATCGAAGCCTCCTTGCGGCGCATCGCGCATTTTGACTACTGGTCGGAGAAGGTGCGCCGCTCCATCCTGCTCGATGCCAAGGCGGACCTCCTGGTCTACGGGAACGCCGAGCGGCAGATGTGCGAGATCGCTCACCGGCTGGCCGGTGGTGAGAGCATTGACGAGATCGACGACATCCGCGGCACGGCATCCGTTCGCAAAAGTCTACCGCAGGGTTGGGTGGAGATCGATTCAACGCATCTCGATGCGCCGGGGCCGTTGAACCCGCCGATTGATCCCTATGCCATGACGCCCTCGGCGCCCGTAGCCGAGAAACCTGGCGACTCTAACGAGCAAGTGGTGCGCTTCGTCCGCCGCGTGAAAAACGCCGACCGCGAGCGCAGCGTGATCCGCATGCCTTCGTTTGAACAGGTCAGCGCGGACCCTATTCTTTATGCGCACGCCTCGCGCATCCTGCATCTGGAGTCCAACCCCGGCAATGCCCGCGCTCTGGTGCAAAGGCACGGTGATCTGGATGTTTGGCTCAACCCACCGCCCATTCCGCTTGAGACCCAGGAAATGGATTGGGTGTACGAGCTTTCCTATCAGCGCAGGCCGCATCCCTTCTATGGCGATGCGAACATCCCGGCCTATAAAATGATTCGCTTCTCCGTCGCCATCCAGCGTGGCTGCTTCGGCGGATGCACCTTCTGCTCCATCACCGAGCACGAGGGACGCATCATCCAGAGCCGCTCGGAAGATTCGGTGATCCGCGAGGTGGAGAAGGTGCGCGATACCGTGCCCGGTTTCACCGGGGTGATCTCCGATCTCGGTGGTCCCACCGCCAACATGTACCGGCTCGCCTGCAAGAGCCGCTCCATCGAGAGCGCCTGCCGGCGGCCATCATGCGTATACCCGGGTATCTGTCCCAATCTCAACACCGATCACGCGCCGCTCATCAAGCTCTATCGCCGCGCGCGCGAGCTGCCGGGCATCAAGAAGGTCCTGGTGGCCTCGGGCGTGCGCTACGACCTGGCCAGTGAATCGCCGGAATATGTGCGCGAGCTCGCCCAGCACCACGTCGGCGGCTATCTCAAAATCGCGCCGGAGGCCATCGGCGAAGGCCCGCTCTCCAAGATGATGAAGCCGGGCATCGGCACCTACTACCGGTTCAAGGAGCTGTTCGACCGCTACTCGAAGGAGGCGGGCAAGGAGCAATACCTGATTCCGTACTTTATCGCCGCGCATCCGGGCACCACGGATCAGGACATGCTGGAGCTTGCCCTGTGGCTGAAGAAGAACGGCTATCGGGCGGACCAGGTGCAGGCTTTCCTGCCGGGGCCCATGGCGACGGCTACGGCGATGTATCACAGCGGCAAGAACCCCTTGAAGCGCATCACGCGTTCGAGCGATGAAGTTCAGATCCCCAAGGGCCTCAAGGTCCGCCGCCTGCACAAGGCCTTCCTGCGCTACCACGATCCCAACAACTGGCCGGTGTTGCGCGAGGCGCTGCGACACATGGGGCGGGCGGATCTCATCGGCAACGGCAAGCAGCAGCTGGTGCCGGCCTATCAGCCGGCGGGCACGGGGACGGCGGGGGAGGGGCGGCGTGGCGGTAGTGTCGCCCGTCCATTCAAGACTCAGCACACCGGGTTGCCGCGCACACCACGGTCACCTGCGATCAAGTCACGCCGTCCTCACTGAACTCACTGTCCGTAAAATCAAAGGCTTACAGCGTCGCGAAATACGCCCCATTGGAAAAAGGCGTAAAGTGACGGCATGGACTCCTCCGCCGTGACCGTGTTTGCCATGCAGATCCTGCCGGTCGTTTACGTCGGGCTGGCTCTGGTGGTGATCGGCATCGCCCTGATTGCCGCGGAGTTTCATCTGCCCACGCTGGGTCTGCTCGGCATGCTCGGCGTCCTCTCGATCTTTGCAGGCTATGTCACCTTGCTTCACGCGAATGCGCCCGGACTCGAGGTCGGGCTGCCCATCGTCGCTGCGATCGGCGTGGTGGGCGCGCTGCTAGTGGTCGTTGCGGTGGCGGTCGCATTGCGCGGGCGTCACCAGCCCGTGGCCACCGGAGAGCCGGGCATGCTCGGAGCCAAGGTGGACGTGACTGCGGATTTCGTGGGTGGCAAGGGCCGCGTACGCTATGGTGGCGAGCTGTGGAATGCCTACAGCGAGGCGCCGCTGCGCGCGGGTCAGAGCGCGCGGGTAGTGGCGGTTGAGGGGTTGGAGCTTCGGGTCGAGCCTGTTTGAGGAAAAAATCATGACTTTCTCGTTCGTTGTCATTGCATTGGTCGTTATCCTGATCGTCAGCGCGCTCAAGGTGCTGAACGAATACGAGCGCGGCGTGATGTTCACGCTCGGCCGCTTCAGCGGCGTGAAGGGGCCGGGACTCATCTTCGTGATCCCCTTTCTGCAGCAGATGCGCAAGGCGGACCTACGCGTCATCGTGCTCGATGTGCCGAAGCAGGATGTGATCTCACGCGACAACGTGTCCGTCAAAGTGAACGCCGTCGTTTATTTCCGCATCGTCGACCCCGGCAAGGCCATCATCCAGGTGGCGAATGTGTTCGAGGCCACCAGCCAGCTTGCGCAGACCACGCTGCGCTCGGTGCTGGGTCAGCATGAGATGGATGATTTGCTCGCCCAGCGCGAGAAGCTCAATTCCAGCATTCAGCAGATTCTCGACCAGAGCACCGAGGCCTGGGGCATCAAGGTCGCGAAGGTGGAGATCAAGAACGTGGATCTCGATGAGACCATGATCCGCGCCATGGCCAAGCAGGCCGAGGCCGAGCGTACCCGCCGCGCCAAGATCATTCACGCGGAGGGCGAGAGCCAGGCCGCCCAGATGCTGGTCGAGGCCGCAGGCTCGCTGGCGCGCGAGCCCGGCGCTATGCAGTTGCGATACCTGCAGACGCTGGCCGATATCTCGAGCGAGAAGACCTCGACCATCGTATTTCCGCTGCCCATCGATCTCATCAAGCCGTTTTTGCGTCCCAGCCCTTAAGTTCCGTTATATCTCTGCAACATTCTCAAGGTAGCGTTCCTGCACGGTGCGGAACCGGGCGGGGGCGCGATGCGAGGGGCAGGCTCGGGCTGGCGTTATGCGGCGTTCGCCGCGGCGGTGCTGTTCGCGTCTGCGACAGCCTGCGCCTACACACTTCTTTTCGGCAAATGGGGCAGCAGCACCCGCGGCACCGGCGCCACCATCACCTGGAGCTATATCGCCGACGGGGCGGGCGTCGATACCAGCAATTACCATGACGGCACCCTGACCGGCACCAGCTCGCTCGGCACCCTGCGCAGCTCGATCGACCACGCCTACGGAACGGGCGCCTTCGATGCCGCCGTCGCGCGGGCCATGGCGACCTGGGAGGCGGCCACCAACGTCAAGTTCATCCAGGTCGCCGACAATGGCGCACCCTTCGCCGGCACCACCGCCATCGATATTCGTATCGGGGCCTACGCCTTCAGCGGCGGCTTCGAAGGTGGCGTGGGCTACGGTCCTCCGGGCGACGCCATTCATTTCCCCGATGCGCTAGCCGGCGACATCGCCCTCGCCCTGAACAACAATTTCCAGATCGCTGCGGGCGCTGAAGGCAGTCCTTTGCCCAAACCCGGGGGTGCCTATTACAACGACGTCGAGGGCCTGATGCTGCACGAGCTCGGGCACGCCCTCGGCCTGGGACATTCGAAGGTGCCGCTGGCGGTGATGTGCGGTTATGTGGACAGCAGCTTCGATGGCAGCGCCTGCCGCTACGATCTGATCAACCGTCAGCTCGACCCCGATGACATCGCTGGAATGCAATCCCTGTATGGCCCGGCCACGACCACGACCGCGGACAGCGGTGATGGCCCCCTGCCGCTTTGGGCATACGCCTTGCTGGGCCTCGTCCTGTTGACGTTCTGCATACGGAGCAATCGTGCCGGCGCCGCGATTTGAGCTCGCGCGCGGCTGGATGGGGCGTGTCATTGGATTTGCGGCTGTGTTCGCGGTGCTGCAATTGTCCTGGCAGGCGCTTGCCGGCGGCGCCATCGAGCGCTTCGTGATTCATGACGCCACTGTGGTGCCCGCAACGTGGCTGGTCAATTCGATCACGCCGGCCGTCCATGCCAACGCCGTCGATCGCACGCTGGCCGCTCCCGGAGGCGGCCTGAATATTCTCAACGGCTGCGAGGGTATCGAGGCTTTATTCCTGCTATTCGCCGCGTTCGCTGTCGCGCCCCTGCCCTGGCGATCGCGATGCACGGGCTTTCTCCTGGGGGTTGCCGTGGTTTTCATCGTGAACCAGGCGCGCATCCTGATCCTGTTCTATACGTACCGCACCGATCCCGCGCTCTTCGATCCGCTGCATGGCATCGTGACACCGATTGTTGTGGTTTTTACCGTGTCCGCCTACTTCTATCTTTGGCTTATCCATGCGGGTCGTCCGTTTGGTCGGGACTACCTTCACCGAGAACGTAGCCGCCAGCCGAAAGGGCAATCGACGAATCGATCCCGCAGCAAGTTCAGTTGAGCGCTAGCGCTGCGCGATTCTCTTGCCGTGCAGACCGTCGCTCATGACAATGCCGCTCTCGCGTATAGGATTGAAAACCCCATGTTCAAGCGCATCCTGCTAGTCACGATCCCGCTGCTCACCCTGGCCGCCTGCACCCCCTCGAAGCAAACTAAGCCCATGGACGCACCACCCCCTCCACCTGTCGCCGCAACCTCCACTGCCCCACACGCCCAGATCGGTGCCTTCGGCCTCGACCTCACCGACCGCGACCCGGGAGTCAAGCCCGGCGACGACTTCTTCCGCTACGCCATCGGCCACTGGCTCGACACCCACCAGATACCCGCCGACCGCTCCTCCTGGAGCACCTTCGCGATGCTGGATGAGGAGTCGGAGCAGCGCCAGAAAGGGCTGATCGAGGGCCTGCCGAAGGACGCGGCTCCCGGTAGCGCCGAGCAGAAAGTCGGCGACTTCTACCGCTCCTTCATGAACACCGATGCCATCGAGCGCGCGGGTCTTGCGCCGGTGCAGGGAGTATTCAAGATCATCGACGCGGCACGCAGCTATGCGGACATCGCCCAGCTCATCGGCCGCCCGGACCTGCCGCTCATGGGGCCCATCGGCATCGGCATCGACGTGGATGAGAAAAATCCCGACCGCTACATCGTCGGTATAGGACAGAGCGGCTTGGGGCTGCCGGACCGTGACTACTACCTGAAGGACGATGCGGCGCTCAAGGACATCCGCGAGAAGTACCAGGCGCATATTGCACACATGCTTTCCCTCGCCGGCGAGAAGAATGCGGGGAGCCAAGCGAAGCAGATCGTGGCGCTGGAAACCCGCATCGCGAAGCTGCACTGGCCGGTCGCCAAGCGCCGCGAGCGCGATCTCACGTACAACCTACGTACCCGCGATGAGCTCAAGAAGCTCGCGCCGCAATACCCCTTCGCCCAGCAGCTGGCGGCGGGCGGTCTCGCTGGGCAGCAGGAGTTCGTCGTGGCGGAGCTCGATGCCGTGCAGAAGCTCGGCCAGTCCTTCCGCAAGACACCCATCGGGGTGTGGCACAGCTATCTCAAGTATCACTTCCTCGCCGCTTCGGCGAATGTGCTGCCCAAAGCCATCGACACCGAGGATTTCGATTTCTACGGCCGCACCCTCAACGGTCAGCAGCAGCAGCGCGAGCGCTGGAAACGAGCGGTGGACGCGGTCGACTCGGCTCTAGGCGAGGCCGTGGGCGAGCTCTATGTGGCGAGGTACTTCCCGCCCGACTCCAAGGCCAAGATGCAGGATCTGGTGGAGAACCTGCGCGCGGCCTACGCCTCGCGGGTCAGGCAGCTGCCCTGGATGACGGAGACCACCAAGAAGGTGGCCCAGGGGAAGCTCGGCACCTTCCGCCCCAAGATAGGCTACCCCGACAAGTGGCGCGACTACTCAAAGCTCGATGTGCAGGCCGGTGATGCCTTCGGCAACGAGCTGCGCGCGGCCTCCTTCGCCTGGCATCACGATGCCGACCGGCTGGGTCAGCCCACCGATCGCGATGAGTGGGGCATGACACCGCAAACGGTCAACGCCTACTACAATCCCACCTTCAACGAGATCGTATTCCCGGCCGCCATCCTGCAGCCGCCGTTCTTCGATCCCAATGCCGATCCGGCGGTCAACTACGGCGCCATCGGCGGGGTGATCGGCCACGAGATGGGTCATGGCTTCGACGACCAGGGCGCCAAGTCCGACGCGCGCGGTATTTTGCGCACCTGGTGGCAGCCGGCCGATGAGGCGTCATTCAAGAAACTGGTGGACAGCCTGGCGGACCAGTACAGCGGCTACACCGCGCTGCCCGGCCTCAATGTCAACGGCCGGCTGACGCTCGGCGAGAACATCGGCGATCTCGGCGGATTGACCGTGGCCTATGCCGCCTATCATCTGTCGCTGAACGGTAAGGAGGCACCGGTGATCGACGGGCTCACGGGCGATCAGCGGTTCTTTCTGAGCTGGGCGCAGGCTTGGCGCTCGCTGTATCGCGAGCAATCCCTGCGCAATCTCGTGATGAGCAATCCGCACAGTCCACCGCAGTTCCGCGTGAACGGCGTGGTGCGCAATATGGACGCCTGGTACCAGGCCTTCGACGTCAAGCCGGGTGACAAGCTCTACCTGCCGCCCGAGCAGCGTGTGCGCATCTGGTAAGGGCTACGCACCCTCACGGAAGGTATCGCAGGACTCCACGGTACCTTCCGTGAGCCCGCGCTTGAACCAGCTGGTGCGCTGGGCTGCGCTGCCATGGGTGAAAGAGTCGGGAACGACATAGCCCTGCGTGCGCTTCTGCAAGGTATCGTCGCCCACCGCCGCGGCCGCCGCCAACGCTTCCTCCACGTCACCCTGCTCGAGGATATGCCGCGCGCGGTCGGCGTTGTGCGCCCAGACGCCCGCGAAGCAGTCCGCCTGCAGCTCCATTTTGACCTGCAGCGCATTGGCATCGTGCTCGGAGGCGTTTTCCTGGGAGATACGGATGCGCGCTTCGGTGCCGAGCAGCTTCTGGACGTGGTGGCCTACTTCGTGCGCCAGCACGTAAGCCTGCGCGAAATCGCCGGGTGCCTGAAATCTCGATTTGAGCTCATCGAAGAAGGCGAGATCGATATACACCTTCTGATCGCCGGGACAGTAGAACGGTCCGGCGGCGGCGCTCGCGAAACCGCAGGCGGAGCGGATCTGGCCCGAATACAGCGCCAGCGTCGGCGGAGTGTATTCCCGGCCGCTCACCTGGAAGATCGCGCTCCAGGTGTCCTCGGTCTCGCCGAGCACCGCGGACATAAAGCGGCCTTGCTCATCCTGCGGTATCCCTGTGACGGGTTCGCCTGATTGAGTATTGTTGGAGACCGCATCCGTCAGGCCCAGGATGACGCGTGGATCCACGCCGAAGAAGTACGCCGCGGCGAGCGCGACCAGGGTACCGCCGATGCCGAGCCCTGCGCCACCGCCGAAGCGCACGCGGCGGTAGTCCTGGACATTGCCGCTCTCTCTGCTGTCTCGCCAGCGCATAGCCGCTCTCCCCCGGACGGTGTGCCCCAGACGGTATGCAATTAACGTAAGCTCCGCGACCGGGTTCCCGCAAGCATTATTTGATCGATGAAGCCGTCCGGACTGCCGATAGATGCGGTTTTGTCCGCCCTGCGCGAGGCGCTCGGCAGCCGGGACTCCGCTGTCCTGCAGGCGCCGCCGGGCGCGGGTAAAAGTACGGTGGTACCGCTAGCCCTGCTGGAAGAGCCGTGGCTCGCGGGCCGCAAGCTCATCCTGCTCGAGCCGCGGCGCCTCGCGGCGCGGGCGGTGGCGCAGCGCATGGCGCAGACGCTCGGGGAGAAGATTGGCGACACCGTGGGGGTGCGCATGCGGCTCGACACCCGCGTGTCGCGTGCCACGCGCATCGAGGTCGTCACTGAAGGCGTCCTTACACGCATGCTGCAGACCGACCCGGCCCTTGTGGGCGTCGGTGCGGTGATCTTCGATGAGTTCCACGAGCGCAGCCTGCAGGCCGACCTCGGGCTCGCGTTGGCACTCGATGCGCGGGAGAACCTCACCCCCGAGCTCAAATTGCTCGTCATGTCGGCCACGCTCGACGGCCAGCGCGTGGCGGAGCTGCTGCAGAGCGCACCTATCGTGACCTCAGTGGGCCGCACATATCCCGTGGAAACGCGCTATGTGGGCAAAGGCGCGCCCTCGATGGAGTTTCCGGAGCGCGCTATCGCGCCGATCGTACGGCGTGCGCTCGAGGAGGAAGAGGGTGATGTGCTGGTCTTCCTGCCCGGAGCACGGGAGATCCGGCGCGCGCAGAGCCTGCTCGAATCGGGCCTGCCCGCTTCGGTGAGACTGTTTGCACTGTACGGCGATCTCGCTGCCGCGGAGCAGGATGCAGCACTTGCGCTGGCGCCGCGCGGCACTCGCAAAGTCGTGCTAGCCACCAATATCGCGGAGACCAGCCTCACCATTGAAGGTGTGCGGGTGGTGATCGATTCCGGGCTCGCGCGCCGCGCGAGATTCGATCCCGCGACCGGCATGAGCCGGCTCGAAATTGAGCGCATCTCCCGCGCCTCCGCCGATCAGCGCCAAGGCCGCGCTGGGCGGCTGGCGCCCGGGGTGTGCTATCGGGCCTGGAGCGAGGGTGCGCAACGCAGTCTCGCGCCCTTTACGGCGCCCGAGATCATGGATGCGGATCTGGCACCGCTGGCGCTCGATCTGGCGAACTGGGGTGCTCAGGATGCAGGCATGTTGAAGTGGCTCGATGCGCCACCGGCGGCGATGCTGAGCAGCGCGCGGGATCTGCTGACCCGTCTCGGGGCGCTGGATGCCATGGGACGCATCACCTCACACGGCAGAGGCATGGCACAGGTGGGGCTGCACCCGCGTCTGGCACATCTGCTGTTGCGTGCACGGGAGTTGGGCGCGTTGCCCTTGGCGGCCGATCTTGCGGCACTCCTATCGGAACGGGATTTGATCCGCGGATTGCCCGGCAATCGCGATGCGGACATCCGTACCCGTCTCGAGTTGCTGCGTGGCGAAGGCTTCCTGGAGGGTATCGACCGGGGCGCCCTGCACAGGGCGCGGCGGATGGCGCAGGATTTGGCGCGCTCCGGCGCCGGTTCAGCCCCCGCCGCCGATTCAGACATCGAGCCCGGCGTACTGCTGGCGCTTGCCTATCCGGACCGCATCGGCCGCCGCCGGCCGGGCGGCGAGGCGCGCTACACGCTGGCGAACGGCCGAGGCGCGCACTTCGCCGAAGCCCAAACCTTAAGCCGCCAGGAATTCATTGTCGCCGCCGATCTCGACGATCGCGAGCGCGATGCACGCATTCTGCTCGCGGCGCCGCTGACCCGCGAGGACATCGAGGCCTATATGAGCGATCGTCTCGAGCCTGCCGACATCATCGAGTGGGATTCGCGCGAGCAGGCGGTCGCGGCACGGCGGGTGTTGCGTCTGGATGCCTTGACGATCGAAGAGAAGCCGCTGCGCGATGCGCCGCGGGATGCGCTGCAGGCCGCGATGCTGCAAGGCGTGCGCGAACTCGGCATCGCCGCCCTGCCCTGGAATCGGGACAGCCGCGATCTGCAGGCGCGTATGGAATTTGTCAGCCAGGGCGATAAGAGCTGGCCTGTGGTTAACGATGTGGCATTGCAGGACTCAGTGGCAGCCTGGTTGGGCCCCTGGCTCGAAGGCATCACGCGGCGCGAGCATCTGGTGCGGCTGCCGCTGGCCGAAGCGCTGAAGGCCCTGTTGAGCTTCAAGCAGCAGCGCGAGCTTGAGACGCTGGCGCCCACTCATCTGCAAGTCCCGAGTGGCTCGCGGATTCGCATCGACTACCTCGATGAGAGCGCGCCGGTCGTGGCCGTGAGACTGCAGGAGGTGTTCGGTCTTACCGAAACGCCGCGTATCGGCGCAGGCCGCATTCCGATCACCTTCAAACTCCTGTCCCCGGCGCAACGCCCAGTGCAGGTCACGCGCGATCTGGCGGGCTTCTGGCGCGGCTCCTATGCCGAGGTGCGCAAGGATATGCGCGGCCGCTACCCCCGGCATCACTGGCCCGAGAATCCCCTTCAGGCCCCGCCCCATCGCGGCAGGCGCTAGACAGCCCGATCGCGACGGACTTCACATCAAGACCCGGGAAGGCGAGCCGATAATCCACAGATGCGAAGGCTGCCGCAGATTCTGGGCGTCTTGGCCACGCTCGCGTGGGCGGTCGCCATTGGCGTCGGGGTCGAGCGGATCTGGCGCTACGAATCCACACCCGGCGCGGCCGAGGCCAGTCCGCCGAAGTGGCCCGCGTCCACACTCGTGGCGAGGCGGCCCGGCCAATCCACCCTGGTGATGTTTGTGCACCCGCGTTGCCCCTGCTCGCGCGCCAGCCTCACGGAGTTGCGCGAGATCATGACGCAAGCGGGCGGGAATCTGACCGCCGCGGTCCTGTTCCTGCGCCCGCAGGGCGTGGACGATGCTTGGGAACGTACGGCCACTTTCCGCGAGGCGCAGGGTATTTCCGGCGTGACAGTGCGTGTCGATCGCGATGGCGCCGAAGCCGCCCGATTCGGCGCGGTGACTTCCGGGTATACCCTGCTCTACGATGCCGGCGGGGGCTTGCTGTATGCCGGTGGGATTACCGCAGCGCGCGGCCATGTCGGCGACAACGCCGGCCGGCGCAGCGTGCTCGCGCTGCTTCGGGCTCATCCAACGGATCGGCATGAGCATCCCGTGTACGGTTGCCCGCTGCACGATCCCAAATCTTCGCAGGGCGGTGCATGAGCTTCGCACGCGGCCACGATCGTTCTGCGCCGGACCCCATTCAACGGCGCGCCGCTGAGCTCTGTGCCGGCGAGCTCGACAAGTTGCACCGCTCCACCGATCGGCTGTTCCTCTGGCTGCTGCTGGCACAGTGGGCGTTTGCCATCCTGCTGGCGGTGACACTTTCGCCCTACGCCTGGGAAGGCAAGCGTCATGTCATCCATCTGCATGTACAGATCGCCGTCTTTCTCGGCGGCCTGCTCAATAGCCTCCCCGTCGCGCTGATTCTCCTGCGGCCGGGGTGGGTCGGCACCCGTTACGCTGTCGCCACGGTGCAAATGCTCTGGTCCGCGGTGCTGATCCACCTCACCGGCGGGCGCATCGAGACGCACTTTCACGTGTTCGGGTCGCTGGCGTTTCTGGCCATCTACAAAGACTGGCGCATCCTCCTGCCTGCCGCCGCGACGGTGGCGCTGGATCACTTCCTGCGCGGCTTTTTCTGGCCCGAGTCCGTCTACGGCACGCTCGACCCGCAATGGTGGCGGTTTCTCGAGCATGCAGGCTGGGTGGTCTTCGAGGTCATCGTGCTGATCTTGAGCTGCTGGCGTGGCGTCGCGCTGTACCAGGCCATCGCCGAGCGTGAAGCGCGGCTCGAGGCGGCGCACTCGGACATCGAGCGACAGGTGGTGCAGCGAACTTGCGAGCTCGAGATGGAGATCGAGCAGCGCAAGCGCCGCGAGGAGGAATTGCAGCGCGCGCGTATCGCCGCGGAGGCCGCCAGCCGCGCAAAGAGCGAGTTTCTAGCCAATATGAGCCACGAGATCCGCACGCCTATGCACGGCGTGCTCGGATTTACCGGTCTGCTGCTCGACACGCCGCTCAATGGCGAGCAGCGCGAGCACCTGCAGACCATCCGCCATTCGGGCGAGTCGTTGCTCGCGATCATCAACGACATCCTCGATTTCTCCAAGGTGGAGGCCGGCAAGCTCAACGTGGAACGTGTGCCGTTCGATCTGCGCGGCATCGTGAAAGAAGCGGCGGAGCTGCTGGCGGCGCAGGCTCACCGCAAAGGGCTGCAGCTGGCCCTGAAGATCCACGGTGACGTCCCGGCGGGCATCCAAGGCGATCCGGCGCGCGTGCGCCAGGTGCTCATCAACCTCATCGGCAATGCCATCAAATTCACGCGGGAGGGGCGGGTGCGGATCGAGATCGAGCGGGTGCGTGCGGCCGATGGCGAGAATAGCGAAATCTACTGCACGGTCAGCGACACGGGCATCGGCATTCCCCTCGAGAAGCATGCGTTGCTGTTCCAGGATTTCAGCCAGGCTGATGGCTCGACCACCCGGGAATTCGGCGGCACTGGCCTGGGGCTTGCGATCAGCAAACGTCTGGTCGAGCTCATGGGCGGCCGGATCGGCTTCAGAAGCGAGCCGCAACGCGGCTCGACTTTCTGGTTTACGCTGCCGGCTTCCGCCGGCGCAGCGGCGGCGCCTCAGGCCGAAACGGCCAACACCCGCATTTTGACGATCAAATCGTCGCAGGGGGTGGCCGTGCCTGCGGGGTTGCAAGCAGTGCCGCCGCCGGTTCACGAAGCGGCCGCAGCAACACGAGTGCTAGTGGCGGAGGACAACATCGTGAATCAGCGGCTCATCAAGCGCCTGCTGGAAAAGCTCGGCTGCCAGGTCGATATCGCCACCGACGGACGCGAAGCGGTACGGATGGTGGGTAAGGGGTGCTATGCGCTGATCTTCATGGACTGCCTGATGCCGGAAATGGACGGCTACCAGGCCACCGCGGAGCTGCGCCGCCGCGAGGCGGCCGGCGCCCGGCAGGTCCCTATCGTCGCCTTCACCGCCAATGCAATGGACGGTGATCGGGCCCGCTGCCTGCAAGCGGGGATGGATGACTACTTGAGCAAACCCGTGCGGCTTGAGGACCTGCGGGCCATGCTCGAGCGCTGGATACCCGTGACGCAAACCGCCGCCGTTTCGGCCGGGTGATGTCCCGTGGACCCAAGTTGTGTTAAGGTCAATACAGCTTGCAGGGGGCTCGGACGGAATACTATGGGCGCACGAGGGGTCACCGGGTGGAAATCCGCGGCGGCAGGGGCTGCCGTTATGCTGCTGGCGTACCACGCCGGCGCGCAGACAGCCGACGACACCGTCTCCACCGAGAATCTCAAGAAATTGAGCGTCGAGGAGCTGATGGATCTGGAGGTCACATCGGTGTCCAAACGGCCGGAAAGGCTGCTGGAAGCCCCGGCCTCCGTCGAGGTCATCACCGGCGAGGACATTCGCCGCTCAGGTGCCCCGAGCATCCCGGCGGCGCTGCGTCTCACCAACAACCTCGATGTGGCCCAGAAGAACTCCCATGAGTGGGTGATCAGCGCGCGCGGCTTCAGCTCCGATGTGGGCAATAAGCTCCTGGTCTTAAGCGACGGGCGTACGGTGTACACGCCGCTCTTCTCCGGGGTCTTCTGGGACCGGCAGGACTATATCCTCGAGGACATCGATCGCATCGAGGTTATCAGCGGACCGGGCGGCGCCCTGTGGGGCGCCAACGCCGTCAACGGCGTCATCAACATCACCACCAAGAGCGCCAAGGACACCCAGGGACTGTACCTGGATGCCGGCGGCGGCATGGACCCTCACGGGTTCGCCGGCGTGCGTTACGGCGGTAGCCTGGCTCCCGATGTGTCCTACCGCGTCTACGGTAAATATTCCGACTGGGACCACAACGCCCTGGCTGACGGCAGCGACGCCCACGATGCCTGGCATTCGGGGCAGGGCGGCTTCCGGATCGATGCACAGCCCTCCACGCGCGACAGTCTCACCCTGCAGGGCGATTTCTATCACAACGGCGAGGAGATCCAGAGCGGCGGTGTTTCCACCGTGAGCGGTGGCAACCTGCTCGGCCGCTGGTCGCAGACCCTCTCCGATACGTCCGGGCTTTCGCTGCAGACTTACTATGACCGCACGCATTTGATTCTGCCCGTTCCGGGGTTCGCATTCGCGCCCGCCGGGACTCTGAAAGACGACCTCGACACCTACGATGTCGATTTCCAGCATCACTTCCAGCTGGGCAGTCACTCTCGGATACTCTGGGGCCTGGGCTATCGCTACACCCACGATGTGGTGAGCAACGCACCGGCGCTGGCCTTTTTCCCGACCACTCTGGACCAGAGCCTGTTCAGCGGCTTCGTGCAGGATGAGATTCCGCTGCGCGAGGACCTGGCGCTGACGGTGGGTACCAAGGTCGAGCACAACGACTACACGGGTTTCGAGGTGGAGCCGAGCACCCGCCTGCAGTGGAATTTCGCCGACCGGCAGTCCCTGTGGGGCGCGGTGTCGCGGGCGGTGCGCGCACCCTCGCGCATCGACCACGACATCTCCGAGCCCGGCCCGGATTATCTGATCGTCATTCTCAAGGGCGGGCAGAATTTCCGCTCCGAGACCCTGGTGGCTTATGAGCTCGGCTATCGCGGCCAGCTGGGGCCAAAGGCCGGCGCGGCGCTCTCGACCTTCTACAATGTCTACGACGATCTGCGCAGCACCTCGATCAGCCCGCCCGATCCGATTTTCCACCTGCCGTTTCCCTTCTTCTTTGCCAACAATCTCAAGGGGGCCACCTGGGGATTCGAGCTGAGCGGCGATCTTCAGCCGCTTGACCGCTGGCGTCTGCATGCCGGCTACCGGCTGCTGGAAGAGAACCTGCACATCAAGCCCGGAGAGGTGGATTTCAACAATGCGCTCAATGAGACCGCCGATCCCCAGCAGCAGATCTCGCTGCGCTCCTCGGTCGACCTGCCGCGGCAGGTGCAGCTGGATACCGATCTGCGTTGGATCGACAGCCGCCGGATCAACAATTCCGGCGTGGCCGCGCATGTACCGAGTTATGTCGATCTGAATCTGCGCCTCGGCTGGAACGTCTCACATGCGCTGGAGCTTTCCCTGGCGGGAGAGAATCTGCTGCATGACCGCCACGCAGAATACGGTGTTCCGGGGCCGCAGCAGATCGAGATCGAGCGTACTGTCTGGGGCCGGCTGGTATGCCGCTTTTGAGGGCACTCGCGCTGACGCTACTGGTGATGGCCGCGCCCCTGTGCGCGGCGCCCAGCGAATACCAGGTCAAAGCCGTTTTCCTGTTCAACTTCTCGCAGTTCGTCGAATGGCCGTCCAATGCCTTCGCGAGTCCGGACGCGCCCTTTGTCATCGGCGTGGTGGGTGAGGACCCTTTCGGGACGCAGCTCGACGCCGCCGTGCGCGGCGAGAGCGTGGCGGGCCATCCGCTCAAGGTGAAACGCTATCGCAGGGCCGAAGATGTCGAGCCCTGTCAGATTCTTTTCATCAGCGCGACGGAGCTCGCCCGGTTCGACGGCATTTTGAGCTCGCTCGACGGGCGCTCCATTCTCACCGTGAGCGACATCGAGCGGGCCGCCGAGCGCGGTGCCATGATCCAGTTCGCCAACCAGGACAACCATCTGCGCTTGCGCATCAATGTTGCGGCCGCCAAAGCCGCGGGGCTCACGCTGAGCTCCAAGCTGCTGCGTCCCGCCGAAATCGTCGGAGAGCGTCAGGGCTAGCGTATGACCCCCGCAGCCACCACTCCGATACGACGCAGACTGATGACCATGGTCCTGCTGACGAGCGGCGCCGTCCTGCTCATCAGCACCGTCGCCTCATTCGGGTATGAGTTCCTGACCTATCGGCATTCCGCGGTCCGCAACCTCACGACGCTCGGATCGATCATCGCCACCAACAGCACCGCGGCGCTCGCCTTCGACAACGCGGAGGATGCGCGCGGGATTCTGGCCGCGCTGAAAGCCGAGCCGCACATCGTGGCGGGCGCGCTGTACGACCGCTCCGGGAGGCTCTTCGCCACCTATCCGGACAATCTGCCGAAAAGCAGCCTGCCGGCCACGCCTGCCGGCGCCGGATACCGCTTCGAGCAAGCCTGGCTCGCCGGCTTCCAGCCGGTAGTGGAAAACGAACGGCCCATGGGCGCCCTGTATTTGAGATCGGACATGGGCGCCATTTATGAAGCGTTGCGGCTGCACGGCGCGATCGCGGCGCTGGTCATCCTGGTGTCCTGCCTCGTGGCCTATTTGATTTCACGCAGCATGCAGCGGCAGATCACCCAGCCCATTCTCGCGCTCGCGGACACCGCGCAGGCCATTTCGGCACGCCGCGACTATTCCGTGCGCGCGCCGCGTACCGACAGCTACGAGCTCGATCTCCTGACCGAAGCCTTCAATCATATGCTGACGGAGATCCAGGCACAGCACTCCAAGCTCAACTCCCAGCTCGGCAGTCTGCATCTGCTGCAGCACATCACCCGCGCCATCGGCGAGCGGCAGGACCTGCCCAGCCTGTTCCGTGTGGTGCTGCAAAGTCTCGAGGACAGCCTGCCCATCGACTTCGGCGGCGTATGCCTATTCGAGACCGCGGCAGAGACCCTGACCGTCAATTTCATCGGCCCGCGCAGCCATCAGTTCGCGGCCACGCTCGACCTGGCAGAGGGTAGCCGGATTCCCATCGACCGCAACGGCCTGTCGCGTTGCGTGGCCGGGCAGCTGGTGTATGAGCCCGATGTGCGCCAGCTCGATTTTCCCTTCCCGCGGCGTTTTGCCGGGGCCGACCTGCGCTCGCTGGTGATCGCGCCCCTGCAGGTGGAGAACCGCGTGTTCGGCGTGCTGATGGCCGCGCGGCGCGCGGAGAATGCCTTCCACAGCGCGGACTGCGAGTTCCTGCGGCAGATGTCCGAGCATGTGGCGCTGGCCTCGCGGCAGACCCAGCTCTATGGCGCATTGCAGCAAGCTTATGATGATCTGCGCCAGACCCAGCACACCGTGATGCAACAGGAGCGGCTGCGGGCGCTGGGGCAAATGGCGAGCGGTATCGCGCACGACATCAACAACGCCATCTCTCCCGTATCGCTCTACACCGAGTCGCTGCTGGAGCGCGAGCCCAACCTGAGCGAGCGCGCCCGCGGCTATCTCACCACCATCCAGCGCGCCATCGACGATGTGGCGTCCACGGTCGCGCGCATGCGCGAGTTCTACCGCCAGCGCGAGCCGCAGCTCGAGCTGGCGCGGATCAATGTCAACCGAATTTTGCAGCAGGTGGTCGATCTCACGCGCGCCCGCTGGAGCGATCTGCCGCAGCAGCGCGGCGTGGTGATCGACCTGCGCACCGAGGCTTCCGAGACCGCGCCGGAGATCATGGGCGCCGAAGGCGAGATCCGCGATGCCCTCACCAATCTCATTTTCAATGCCGTGGATGCCATGCCGGAGGGCGGCACGCTGACGCTGCGCACCCGCGTGGCGGAAACGCGGCCGGGTGGACCTGACGGAGAGCTCGAGCAGCAGGTGTACATCGAAGTCTCGGACACCGGCCTGGGGATGGATGAGGAGACGCGGCGCCGCTGCCTCGAGCCCTTCTTCACCACCAAGGGGGAGCGCGGCACAGGCTTAGGGCTGGCCATGGTCTATGGCATGGTGCAGCGCCACAGCGCCGAGCTCGCGATCGACAGCGAGGTGGGCAAGGGCACCACATTCCGTCTGGTTTTCCCGGCGTACACCCCTGCGCTCATCACCACCGTACGGGTGCCCCACCTCGTGGTGGCGCAGCGGCTGCGCATCCTGCTGATCGACGACGACCCGTTGCTGGTCAAGTCGCTACAGGATACGCTCGAGAGCGACGGCCATGTCATCACCGCAGCCAGCGGCGGGCAGGCCGGTATCGATGCATTTTCAGCCGCGATGAGCAAGGCCGACCGGAATTTCGACATCGTGATCACGGACTTAGGGATGCCCTACGTCGACGGCCGCAAGGTGGCCGCCGCCATCAAATCGGCCTCGGCCCGCACGCCCATCATCATGCTCACCGGCTGGGGGCATCGTCTGGTTGCCGAAAACGACATTCCACCGCATGTGAACCGGGTCTTGAGCAAGCCGCCGCGGCTGCACGAGCTGCGCACGGTGCTGGCCGAGCTCACGGCCAAACCTGCGTGATGGACCTATGACTGAGACACCGATCGCTCGGGTATTGATCGTCGATGACGAGGCGGCGCAGATGAAGGCGCTGTGCGACACGTTGGGCATGGAGGGCTATGCGCCCACCGGTTTCGTCTCCGCGCACCGCGCGCTCGAGACCCTGCGAGGCCAGGAGTTCGACCTGCTGCTCACCGATCTCATGATGCCGGAGATGGACGGCATCACCCTGCTCAACACTGCCCGGGAGATCGCGCCCGAGCTCGCCTGCGTCATGATGACCGGCCATGCCACCATCGACACGGCGGTGAAGGCCATGCAGGCCGGCGCGTTCGATTACATCGTCAAGCCGTTCAAGCTCAACGTCATCCTGCCGGTGCTGAACCGAGCACTGGCCTTGCGTAACCTGCGGCTCGAGAACACCCGTCTGGCGCGCCGCGTGGCCGAGCGCACCCGCGAGCTCGAGTCCGCCAACAAGGAGCTCGAGGCGTTTTCATATTCGGTCTCGCACGACCTGCGCGCGCCGCTGCGCGCGGTGCAGGGTTTCTGCCAGATTTTCATCGATGATTTCGGCGCGGGAGTTCCGCAGGAGGGCCGCCAGCTGCTCGAGCACGTGCTCAACGGCAGCCAGCGCATGGCACAGCTGATCGAGGACCTGCTCGAGTTCTCGCGCCTGGGCCGCCAGCCCATATTGCGCCAGATCGTGCCGCTCGACCGTATCGCCAAACGCCTCGTGGACGAGCAGCGTGCCAAGGACCCGCAGCGCCATGTGGAAGTGCGCCAGGGCCAGCTTGGCGAGTGCGAGGGCGATCCTTCGCTCATCGAGCAGGTACTGGTGAATCTCATCTCCAATGCTTTCAAGTTCACGCGCAAGCGTGAGACGGCGCTGATCGAGATCGGCGCCGAGCGGCGCGAGGGGGATCTGGTGTATTTCGTCCGCGACAACGGCGCCGGCTTCGACATGAAGTACGCCGACAAGCTGTTCGGGGTGTTCCAGCGGCTGCATTCCAATACACAGTTCGAGGGCACCGGCGTGGGCCTGTCCATCGTGCAGCGCATCGTGGAGCGCCATGGCGGGCGCATCTGGGCGGAAAGCGCGGTGGATCGGGGCGCGACGTTCTTCTTCACTCTGCCGCCGGCAACGGATGAGGCGGCCTGAGCCTTCCTAAGGGTGCCGCAAGCGATAGTGCCGTGGTAACCTTCAGGACTTAAACGGCTACCGGTATCGTGGCATGAGCGTTGCGAAGGTTTTGACGGCCGTATGGGTCGTGAGCCTGCTTGTGGCGGGTTGCCAGAAGCGCGAGATTCCAAAGGGACCGCAGGCGCCAGTTGCCGCGCCAGCGGCAGTGGCCCAGCCCGGGTCGGGGATTGCATGGTTCGCGGGCGGCCTGGAGGCAGCCTTTGCCAGAGCAGGTATCGAGAAGAAGCCGGTGTTCTTGTACTGGGGCGCGGCGTGGTGCCCATACTGCAAGGATCTCAAGGCGAATGTTTTTTCGCGGCCTGACTTCATCGAGAAGTCACGCCTGTTCGTGCCGGTCTATCTCGACGGCGACGATACGGGCGCGCAGAAGGCGGGCGAGCAATTCAACATCACGGGCTATCCCACGGTCATCGTACTGAGGGGCGATCGCACCGAGCTCGCTCGTTTGGGCGGCGGAATGGATCGCACCCAATACGCCCAAGTACTCGATCTCGTATTGAGCGAGACCCGCCCGGCGAACGAGCTGTTGACGGCCATGGCTTCCGGTGCCACTACGATATCGCCGGATGATTGCCGACGTCTCGCTTTCAATGCCTGGAACCTCGACGACGGCGCCATGGAAGATTCCAGACGCCTGGCCTCCGGCCTGCAAAAAGCCGCGCAGCTGTGTCCGGCCAATGCGCACAGGGAGCGTGCCCGCCTCACCACCATCGCCGCTTCGGCCGCGGCGAAAGATCCCGCCGGTCCGCAATTCAAACCCCTGCTGCAGGGTGTGCTGGATATTCTCACCGATCGCGAGCTGGCCACTGCGACCGCGGACGCCCTGCAGTATCTCGACGCGGCATTTTTCACCGCCGCCAAAAAGGCCGACCCGGGCAAGATGGCCGAGCTCGCGCAGAGTTGGAACGGCGTGATGGATGCCATTGCCGGCGATCTCCGCTACACGCCCGGCGACCGCCTCGCCGCCATCAACAGCAAGCTGGTGGCGCTCAAGGCGCTCGATCCCAAGGGGGAGATTCCGGCGGCCCTGGTGGAGGACGCCAAGCACCGCGTCGATGCCGCGCTGGCCGAGAGACACGATGAGTACACAAGGGCCGGTGTGGTGAACGCGGCATTGAATACGCTCGATACGCTCGGCGATGCGCAGCGCGCCTATGAGGTGGCGAAGGGTGAGGTGCAGACCTCGCAAACGCCTTACTACTACATGGCCGACCTGGGGGCGATCGCCGAGGAGCTGGGTCGCAAGGAGGAGGCGCTCTCCTGGTTCGAGCGCGCCTATCGTGAGTCCAAGGGGCAGGCGACGCGCTTTCAATGGGGCACGAACTACATCAACGCGTTGGTTCGCCTGGCGCCGCAGGACGATCCGAGAATCCGCAAGGCTGCTGTCGAAGTGCTGGGAGAGCTGGATGGACCGGACCGGTTATATAAGCGTACCCGGATGCGCCTCGACAGGCTCGACGCCAACTTGCGCAAGTGGAACGGCGGCGGCGTCCATGCCACTACGGTGGCCGCGATCCGTAAGCGCATGGACGGGATTTGCGGGAAAATGCCGGCGGGGGATGAGGCCCGCGAGGCCTGCAGCGGGTTTCTGGCTAAAGCCTGAATTTCTCCCGTACCGACGTCGAGTTGGTACAATTGCCAGGTCGGGCCTGTAGCACAGCGGTTAGTGCAGGGGACTCATCGATAAAGGTGCCTTCGTGCGGAAACGTGCGAAGTGGACGGGACGAATTCAGGGAAACCTTCGAGGCGCATGCCTCATGGCAATCCTGAGCCGAGCCACCGGTACACTGGTGGAAGGTGCAGAGACTACCTGGGGGCTGAAGTGCCCTTAATAACAGGCAGGAGCATCCCGCGCCCACACGCATGGCGACATGCACGGGTGAAGAGATAGTCCACTCCTGATGGAAACATCGGGGCAGAGTGAATCCCTTGGTCCTGGGTTCGAATCCCAGCGGGCCCAGATATCCCAAGTTCTGGGAAGTACCCGGAAGTTCCAAAAGCACTGAAGTTCCCGGGAATAAGAGCGGATGGAAATACACAAGCCGTTCACTTGCGGTAAGCTTCCGGTATGCAAACGGAGCTGGAAGTCCTGAAAAGCGCCGCCGACGTTCTGAGGGAAATCGCCGGATGAGCGACACCTCTCCCAAAATAGAAGCCATGATCAGGAAGCGATACGAGCAAATGACTCCGGACGAGCGCGTGAGAATCGCCGCGGGCATGTTCGAAACGGCGCGCGCTATTGTCATTTCCTCTTTACCTCCCAACTTGAGCCGCCGCGAGCAACGTCTCGCGGTCGCCCGGCGGTTTTATGCCGGAGAGCTCCCGGAAGCCGCGCTGATCGCCCACGCGGAATGGCCGGAGTGAAGGTTGCTTAAGAAGTTCCGGCCAGCGCCGGCCCACTGAACTCCGCCTCGATAATCACCTCAACCCGATCGCTCACCCCCATCGAAGACCCCGGCGCCGGAATGCCATAAGCAATCCCGAACTCCGCCCGGTTGAGCGACCCATGAGCCGAGAACCCGATGCGCGCGTGCGGGTCCATGGGATGCCCGGCATAACCCCCATTGAAGGTCGCCTCCAGCGTCATCGGCCGCGTCACGCCGTGCAGCGTCATATCGCCGGTGATGCGGAAGTGATTGGGGCTCGTCACCTCGACTCGGGTCGAGCGAAACATCATCTGGGGATACTTCTGCGCATCGAGCCACTGCGACCCCAGCAGCTCCTCGAGAAATCCCGCGGGGGGATTCTCGAGCTCGAGAGACTTGGGATCGATGGTCACGGTCACCTGCGAAGCGGTCGGCTTCGCAGGATCGAACTGCAGCTTGGCGTCGAACTGCCCGAAGCGCGCCGTGTAGTGCGAGAACCCCAGGTGATTGACCCGGAAGGTCAGGCTGGCGTGCGCCTTGTCCAAGGTGTAGGAGCCGGCAGGGACAGGGACATCGGCAGCCTGGGCAGTGCCCAGGGTGAGTAGTAGAGCGCAGGCCGTTAAAAACGCTTTCATGTCGATCTCCAGATGGGCGAGTGTTACCCCCAATACGTCGAACGGCCCGCTCCAAAGCAGACATCCTGAGCTCACATCCCCGGCTTGAATCCATACTTCGCGAAGATCTCCCGCGCCTCCGGACCGCGCAGGAAGTCCGCATAGCGTCCGGCACCGGCCTTGGCCGCCGGCGTCAGGGCGATCGGATACGCAATCTGCGGATGCGAGTCGAGCGGGAATACGCCGACGATGCGCACCTCCTTCTGTTTGAGCGCGTCGGTCTCGTAGACGATTCCCAGCGGCGCCTCGCCATGCGCCACTTGCGTTAGCACGGCCCGACCGCTGTCCGCGGGCGCCAGGTGGTCGGTCACGGTGTTCCACACTCCCAGCGAGATCAGCGCATAGCGCGCGTACCGGCCCTCCGGCACCGATTCCGGATTGCCCACGGCGAGGCGGCCCTTACCGAGCGCCGCGGCCAGCAGGAAGCCGGGAGCGATGGGCAGCTTCACCGTGCTGTCGGCCGGGGCGATGAGCGCCAGGCGGGTGCGCAGCAGGTTGCGTCGTGAGGCGGGATTGATCAGGTGGCGCTTTTCCACGTAGTCCATCCACTCCGCGTCCGCCGAGACGAACAGGTCCACCGCCGCGCCGCCTTCGATCTGATGGGCGAGCGAGGCGCTTGACGCAAAGGTGATGGCGACCGTCTGGCCATTCTTCATGGCGTAGAGATTGCTCGCATCCTGCAGCACATTGCTCAGCGAGGAGGCGGCGAAGACCACCAGCGATGGCGGGGGTTGCGCCCAGACCGTGCCGGCGCAAACCAGGGCGATCGCAAGGAGCAGGAAGCGCATCCGGTGCTGGTTCATATCGGGTTCCAAAATGCCAGGATGGCGCATTCTCGTCCATCGCCGCAAGGCTCGTCGAATACTTGCGCTCGTGATCCAATGGGCAGACATGAAAAATGAGATTTACGTCCTGGTTCATGGCGCTTGGCACGGGCCGCAGTGCTGGTATGGCGTGGTGGAGCGCCTACAGCGCGCCGGGCAGACGGCGCTGACGCCGGGATTGAGCCGGGAGGAGATCCTGGTGCTGCTGCGTGTGCAGCCGCGGCCGGTGATTCTTGTCGGCCACAGCCGCGGCGGCCTTGCTATCAGCGAGGCGGCGGAGCGCCTACCGGAGAAGGTCAAGAGGCTGGTGTACGTGAGCGGCCTGCTGCTTCGGGACGGCGAGTCGGGGTTGCGGGTCTTGCGGGAGGAGGGCAACTCGCCGCTGCTGCGCGAGATCGTCTTGTCAAAAGACAAAAGTGAGTGGCTGCTGGATGAGGAGCGGGCGCGGGAGCTGTTTTACGCGCGCTCGCCGCCCGGTGACATCGAGCTTGCCCGTATTCATCGCACACGCGAGCCAGCGGCGCCGCTCATGACCCCGCTCAAGATCAGCGCGGAGCGTTTCGGGCGCGTGCCGCGAGCCTATGTCCATTGTCTGGACGACCGAGCCATTCCGATCGGATTGCAGAGAAGGATGGTGGCTGCGCTGCCCTGCAGCCCCGTCTATACCCTCGATGCCGATCACTCGCCGTTCTTTTCCGCGCCGGCTGAGCTTGCGGCGCGGCTGCTCGATTTGCGCGGGGAGCCTTAATCGTCCATCAGGAAGCTGCGCAGCTGCTCGCTGCGGCTCGGGTGGCGCAGCTTGCGCAGCGCCTTGGCCTCGATCTGGCGGATCCGCTCGCGGGTGACATCGAACTGCTTGCCCACCTCTTCCAGAGTGTGGTCGGTGTTCATGTCGATGCCGAAGCGCATGCGCAGCACCTTGGCTTCTCGCGGTGTAAGTTGTGCGAGCACCGCGTGCGTGGTCTCGCGCAACGACTCCGTCGTGGCCTGGTCGATGGGCGAGGCCACCGACTGGTCCTCGATGAAATCCCCGAGGTGGGAATCCTCATCGTCGCCGATGGGCGTCTCCATGGAGATCGGCTCCTTGGCGATCTTGAGCACCTTGCGCACCTTGTCCTCGGGCATCTCCATGCGCACGGCGAGCTCGTCCGGGGTGGGCTCGCGGCCCATCTCCTGCAGCATCTGCCGCGAGATGCGATTGAGCTTGTTGATGGTCTCGATCATGTGCACCGGGATGCGGATGGTGCGTGCCTGATCGGCGATCGAGCGGGTGATGGCCTGGCGGATCCACCACGTCGCGTAGGTGCTGAATTTGTAGCCGCGGCGGTACTCGAACTTGTCCACCGCCTTCATGAGGCCGATGTTGCCCTCCTGGATCAGGTCCAGGAACTGCAGGCCGCGGTTGGTGTACTTCTTCGCGATGGAGATCACCAGGCGCAGGTTCGCCTCGACCATCTCCTTCTTCGCACGGCGCGCCTTGGCCTCGCCGATCGACACGTCGCGGTTGATCTCCTTGAGATCGTTGATCGACAGGTAGTACTGCTTCTCGAGCTGCTCGAGCTTGCCCTGCCGCCGTTCGATTTCTTCCTTGAACTTCAAGAGCGGCGCCGACCACTTCTTGCCCGCCTTCACGTGCTTGGCGAGCCAACGCGGGCTGGTCTCGTTCTTCGGGAAGGTGGCGATGAAATCCTTGCGCGGCATGCCGGCGTCGCGCACTGCGATCACCATGATCTCTTTCTCGAGCTGGCGCAGCTCCGTGATGTGCGTGCGCAGATGCGCGATCAGCGCATCGAACATGCGCGGCGCGAGCTTGAGCTCCATGAACTCCTCGGAGAGCTTCTGGCGCAGCTTGACGGTCTTCGGGTCGCGCACGTCGCCCTTCTCGAGAGCGGAGACGACCTGGGCGTGATGCTTGCCGATCGAGGTGAAGCGCCGCGCGGCCTCCTCCGGATCTGGCCCGGTATCGACGGCCTCTTCACTGTCGTCGCCGTCCTCGCCTTCCTCGTCATCGCCTTTCTCCTTGACTTCGGCGGCCTCGAGGACCTCCATTTTCACGGGGTTCTGCGGCTGGGCAATCACATCCGGCGCGTTGGGATCGATAAAGCCCACGATCACATCCACCAGCCGGGCCTGGCCGGCCTTCACCGGCTCGTAGCTTTTGAGCAGGTGCTCGAAAGTCGGCGGATACAGCGACAGCGCGCGGCGTACTGCATCCAAGCCTTCCTCGATGCGCTTGGCGATCTGGATCTCGCCTTCGCGCGTCAGCAGCTCAACCGTACCCATCTCGCGCATGTACATGCGCACGGGGTCGGTGGTGCGGCCGAGCTCGGCGTCGAGCGCAGCCAGCGCCGCGGCCGCCTCCTCGATGGCTTCCTCATCGGCCGGGGCAGAGGGCTCCGTCTGCAGCATCGCATCGTTGTCCGGTGCCTTCTCGTACACCGGGATGCCCATGTCGTTAATCGTGTTGACGATATCCTCGATCTGCTCGGGATCGACGATCTCGGAGGGCAGGTGATCGTTGACCTGGGCGTAGGTCAGATAGCCCTGCTCTTTGCCCTGCGCGATCAGCAGCTTCAGCTGCGACTTGCGCTCCTCGGGCATGGCCGGCACACGGCGCTGGATCGGCAGCGCCTGCTTGTCTTTGTCGGCGGCCGTTGCGGCCGCCTTGGCCGCGGCGCCCTTGCGCTCTGCAGGCGCCGGCGCTTTAGCTGCTGCCTTGGCGTGATGAGCGGGCGCATGCGCGCCGCCCTTCGCCGGGGCAGAGGAATGCGCAACCTTGCCGCGGTCTTTCTCGTGAGCCGCCGCCTTTTTGGTGGGGTTGGCTTTCACGGATTTGGAGGCGGAGGATGTGCGTTTTTTGCTGGCCGCGGCCAGAGGCTTTTGCTTGCGTGTCGTCATGTCATGCGGCGCGATCTGCTGCTAATTGTTCCCTCTATGTGAGAGCCTAGCGCAGGCATCTCAAGAGGCGCCAAAGAAAAGCGGGCAATTCTATTTGAGTCAGCGACGGCTGCCAAATCTGCCTGCAGTGGTCGTTTCACGACCAAGCTTGTCTAACCGTAAGTCATTGAAATAATTGAGATTAGAGACTGGCGCCTCCATTCCCCATGAGGGCATCGAAGTGGCGGCGGTGCTGCTCCTCGGTAATCAGGCGTGTCAGGATGCCGGTCAGCTGGCTGCCGAGCACCGCCCGGTCGACGATGAGGAGCTCGCGAGAGGCGAGGCGTGTCAGGTGTTCCGCATAGCGATGCTCGCGGAACCGCTCCAGCACCTGTGCGGCACTTTGCGCGGGATGCTCTCGCAGGCTCGTGAGCAGATGGCACAAAAACTCGACATTGGCCTGATTCAGGCCGGCCAGCTCCCCGAGCTGGCGCTCGCTCACCTTCAGGGCCAGGTCCGGAGCATTGAGCAGCACCTCTACCGCCTGCTGCACCAGGCTGCCGCGGCCGGCACTGTGTTGCGCCCGGGGCAGTGATGAGCCTGCGGTATCGCCGGACTGGGAAGTCGGGGCGGAACCCTCGGTCCACAGTGCCTGCAGGCGGGCGGCAGATAAGCCAATCGCCTCTCCCACACGCTTGATCAACAACTCGTGGTACACCCCAGCGGGCACCTTGGCCACCAGCGGCCGTGCCGCCGCGGCCAGGCGCGCCCGGCCGTCGGCATGGGACAGCTCCACCTGTCCTGCGAGCTCGTGCACCAGGTATTCGGACAGCGGGAGCGCCTGCGCAAGCCGCGCCTCGAAGGCCTCGCGGCCTTCCTCGCCCACCAGTGTGTCCGGATCGTGGCCCTCCGGCAAGAACAGGAAACGGATCTCGCGGCCCTCGCGCACTTCCGGCAGTGCATGCTGCAGGGCGCGCCACGCCGCGGCTCGGCCGGCGCGGTCGCCGTCGAAGGCAAACGTGACCTCGCTCACCAACCGGAAAATGCGTTTGAAATGTTCGGGCGTGGTGGCTGTGCCGAGCGTCGCCACCGCATAGGAGATGCCGAATTGATGCAGCCGCACCGTATCCATGTAACCTTCGACGATCATCAGACGCTTGAGCGCCGCGCCGCCGCGGCGCACCTCGTGCAGCCCGTAAAGCTCACGGCCCTTGTGGAAGAGCACGGTCTCCGGCGAGTTGAGGTATTTGGGCTCGCCCTGATCGATGATGCGTCCGCCGAAGGCGATGGTGCGGCCGCGCGCATCGCGGATGGGGAACATGATGCGGTCGCGGAAGCGGTCGTAGTGTCCCTCGCCCTCGCGAGCCTGCGCGCGCTCGCGCTCCACGATCAGGCCGAGCTCGCTTAAACGGCGGCGCGTCTCCTCATTGCGGCCGAACTCCCGCAGTACCGCATTCCAGGAATTGGGCGCATAGCCGATGGCGAAGCGCTCGACAGTCTCGGCGCTCAGGCCCCGATCCTGCACGTACTGGCTGGCGCGGGCATCGCGGGCCAGCGACTCGCTGTAAAAGCGTGCAACCCGCCCCATCAGCTCGTAAGCGGAATCGTCCACGCGGCGGGCGCTGCCTTGCGCTTCCGTGACCTCGCGGGGCACTTCGACGCCGATGCGTGCCGCCAGATCCTCGACGGCTTCCGGAAAACTGAGCTTGTCGTGCTCCATCAGGAAGCCGAGCACGGTGCCATGCGCGCTGCAGCCGAAGCAGTGATAGAACTGCTTGTCGGGGCTTACGGTAAACGATGGGGTTTTCTCACCGTGGAAAGGGCAGCAGGCCTTGTACTCGCGCCCGGCCTTTTTGAGCGGCAGGCGCGCGCCGATAATCTCCACGATATCGGCGCGGGCGATCAGCTCGTCGATGAAGCTCTTGGGAATGTGGCCGGCCATGGGCGGCCTATACTATGCGCCGAGTCTGGCCTTGATGCGCGCGCTGACAGCGGACATATCAGCACGGCCCTGGGCTTTCCCCTTGACCACGCCCATGACCTTGCCCATGTCCTTGACGGAAGTGGCGCCGGTGGCGGCAATGGCCTCGCCGATCAGGGCATCGAGCTCGGCCTCGCTCATCTGGGCGGGCAGGTAGGCCTGCAGGATGGCGAGCTCGGCATTCTCCTTGGCCACCAGGTCCTCGCGGCCGCCGCTCTGGAACTGGGCGATGGACTCGCGGCGCTGCTTGACCATCTTGTCGAGCACGGCCAGCACCTGAGTATCATCGAGAGTAATGCGCTCGTCCACCTCGCGCTGCTTGACGGCCGCCAGGATCAGGCGGATCGCGGCGAGCCGGTCTTTTTCCCCGGCGCGCATCGCGCTCTTCATGTCTTCGGTAATGCGGTCTTTAAGCGCCATGGCGCCCTTAGGCTCAACGTGAGGCGCGGGCGCCATCCCGGGACACGCGCTTCATATGCCGCTTGATCGCCGCGGCCTTCTTGCGTTTCCGTTCCTGGGTGGGCTTCTCGTAGAATTCCCGCCGGCGCAGCTCGGTGAGGATGCCGGCTTTCTCGCAGGCGCGCTTGAAGCGGCGCAGCGCGGCATCGAAATACTCGTTCTCACGGACACGGACACTCGGCATCGGGAACCTCAAGACCTTGGAAAAGGCGGCCGGGCATTTTAATGAGGCTTGGAGTAAAAGGCAAAGATGCGCGTTTTGGCGATTGAGTCCTCCTGCGATGAGAGCGCCGTGGCCGTCCTCGATGAGGAGCGCGGCCTTTTGGCGCACGGGCTTTTCAGCCAGATCGATCTGCACCGGGTATTCGGCGGCGTAGTGCCTGAGCTTGCCTCGCGGGACCATGTACGCCGGCTGCTCCCGCTTCTCACCGATACGCTCGCTCAGGCACAGAGCGGGCCCGCCGACTTGCATGGGGTGGCCTACACGGCGGGTCCCGGCCTCATTGGCGCCTTGCTGACCGGAGCCGCCCTGGCGCGCAGCCTGGCGTATGCCTGGCAGGTGCCGGCTCTGGGCGTGCATCACCTGGAAGGGCATCTGCTGGCGCCGCTGCTCGAGTCCGAGCCGCCACCCTTCCCTCACATCGCGCTGCTGGTGTCCGGCGGTCACACCCTGCTCATGGAAGTGCAGGCCATCGGCCGCTACCGGCTGCTGGGCGAGACGCGCGACGATGCCGCGGGTGAGGCCTTCGACAAGGCGGCGAAGCTTCTGGGCCTGCCTTATCCGGGCGGCCCTGAGCTTGCGCGCATCGCGGCGGCAGGAAGGCCCGGCGCCCTGCAATTGCCGCGTCCCATGCTGGACCGGCCCGGCTTGGAGTTCAGCTTCTCAGGCTTGAAGACCGCGGTGCTGCATGCCGTGCGCGAGCGCGCGCTCACGGATGCGCGGAAGGCGGACATCGCCCATGCGGCGCAGGAAGCGATCGTGGATGTGCTGGTGGGCAAAGCCCTGCGTGCGCTGATGCAGTCCGGCCTCGATGCGCTGGTGGTGTCCGGGGGGGTGAGCGCCAATCGCCGTTTGCGCGAGGAGATGACCGCGCAAGTGCAGCGCCAGGGCGGCCGGGTCTATTTTCCGCGCATTGAGTTCTCGACGGACAATGCCGCCATGATCGCGGTCGCCGGACTCGCACGGCTCAAAGCGGGGCGGCAGGACGGTCTGGCCATCCAGGCCCGGGCACGCTGGCCACTGGAGTCGTTAAATCCCCTCGGAGGACCGTAGCGCTTTCGCGCGCCAGGCGCCGGTCAGCTCGCCGAGGCCGTCGAGCACCGATACCGTCTCAAAACACTCGGGCTCCATGTGCAGTGGCTCCGGTGCAGGGACCGCAGCAATGCCCGGCGCGGCGGCGGACTCCAGGCGCGCCGACGCAGGCTGGTTTTGCAGTGCCGCAAGCTCGGCGAGCTCAACTGGAGGCTGAGTCTCTTCCGGAGTCAGCAAAAGTCCCAGCTCGCGCAATTTCCGCCCCAGGCTGGCGCGGCTCGTATACACCGTGAGCGGCACCGAGATCAGCAGCCCGAACAATACCGGCAGCATCCAGTAGATATACGACGGCGCGAAAGTCAGAATCACCGCGCCCCACACCAGGCCGAGCAGCATTTGCCAGCGGTGGCGGCGAAAAGCCTCCGCGAAGCCGATGCCCCGATCGCCGCGCTCCTGCGCATCCCAGACCACCGGGTTACCGGCGAGCGTGCTGATGACGAAGGTGGCGTGGAATAGCATCATGGCAGGCGCCAGCAGTACGCTGAAAACCTGCTCGACGAGCAGACCGTAAAACAAACGCCGGGCGCCGCCAAAACCGCGACGCGTGACCGGATCGCTGAGCGCCAGGATGGCGCCCAACACCTTGGGCAGCAGCAGCACGACGATGGTCACGGTTAGCATCGAGGCGATTTCATGGACACGCGACTCGGGCCAGTCGGGAAACAGGGTATAGGCGCCGGGCTGGAAGTACTGGTGCCCCTGGATGGCGGCCAGGCAGACCACAATGGAGCTCAACACCAGCACCGCGAGCCATACCGGCGAGGTGGCATAGGAGAGGATGCCGGTGAGCATATGCACACGGTTGAGCCAGTGCAGGCCGCGCGTGCGCAGCATCTTGATGTGCTGCATATTGCCCTGAGCCCAGCGGCGGTCGCGCGCGGCGAAATCGATGATATTGGAGGGCACTTCCTCCCAGCTGCCGTCAATATCGGCCAGCAGCCAGACCTTGTACCCGGCGCGGCGCATGAAGGCCGCCTCGACGAAATCGTGGCTGAGAATCTCTCCGCCCAGCGGCGCCTTGCCGGGAAGCTTGGGTAATGCGCAATGCTGCGCGAAGGGTTTGATGCGCAGGATGGCGTTGTGGCCCCAGTAGTTGGCTTCGCCCAGCTGCCAGAACGCCAGCCCCGAGGACAGCATGGGTCCGTTGAGCCGTGCGCCGAACTGAATGAGACGCGCGAACAGGGTCTCGCGCCCGGCCGGCTGCGGCAGCGCCTGGATGATGCCGACGTTTGAATGCTTCTCCATGAGGCGGGCCAGCGCCACCAGGGTGCGCCCGGACATGATGCTGTCTGCATCGAGCACCACCATGTTTTCGTAGGCCGCGCCCCATCTCTGCACGAAGTCGGCGACATTGCCCGCCTTGCGTCCGGCATTGCGCTCGCGGCGGCGGTAGAAGATGCGGCCGGCCGCGCCGTGCTTCGCCACCAGCGCGCGCCAGGCCGCTTCCTCGGCCGCGGCGATGTCGCTCTTGCGCGTGTCCGAAAGAATGAACAGATCGAACGCGGCCTGCTCCGCCTGCGATTGCAGAGATTTCCAGATGACATTGAGGCCCGCGGCGACGCGATCCGTATCCTCGTTGTAGATCGGCATGATCAGAGCGGTGCGCGTATGGAGTTTGATCCCCGCCGCATCGTCCTGATGCAGGGCGGCCGGATCGCGGCCGCAGGCGCGGATGAAAAAGCCCGCCACGGCGGTCCAGAACGACCCGGTGATCCAGGTGAAGAGCACGAAAAACAGCAGCAGGCTCAAGGCCTCGAGAATCGAGAGGCCGTTGGCGCGCAAAATATCGAACATCTTGTCGGTGGCGAGCAGCGAGCTTGACAGCGTCAGCCCGAAGAACAGCGCGCGCCGTAGCCGCACCGCGCTGCGGGAAGGATAGTCCGGTATCGGTTGGCCGCTCAGGGTGTCCACAAATAAGTCCAAGTCTCGGTCAGCACTTCGCCATATAGAGTCAGATAGCAACGTAGATCGACAGGCCGGCGGCCATTAGGTTTCAGCCGGAAGGCGGCGCGCCACAGGCCATCGGGCTGTCGCTCCACGGTGACATCGCTGACTTCACCGTTGCTGGCGGCAATCTCGGCCTTGACCGGCTGGCTCTCATGCAGGCCGTCGAGATCGCCGCCCGCAAAGTCAACCAGCACCCGCCGCATTCCTTCCGGCGCACGATTGCCGGCACTGCCGACATTCGCACTGCCCATGCGCGTTGCAATTACCTTGCCACCCGGCGGCCAGCGCAGTGAATGCGAATAAGCCGACAATAGATAGGAGAAACGCAGCGGGGTGCGTGCCCGCACCGGTGCGTTGGGCACCCAGTAGGAGACGATATTGTCGTGAATCTCCTCTTCCGTTGGAATTTCTACCAATTCGACATGGCCGGCGCCCCAGTCGCCGAGGGGTTCCACCCAATAGCTCGGCCGCTGTTGGAAACGCGATTCATTGTCTTCGTAATGCGACACATCGCGATCTCGCTGACTCAAACCAAATCCGTGCGGATGCTGATCGAGGAAGCTGCTGACGCGCAGCTCGGCCGGATTGGCGAGCGGTCGCCAGATCCACTCGCCCGCGCCGGTCTGCGCGAGCATCCCATCGCTGTCGTGCACTTCCGGGCGGAAGTCGTCGAACTGGCGCTCGCCGCGATTCTCGCCATAAAGAAACATCGAGGTGAGCGGCGCCACGCCCAGTTTCTCGATGGCGCGCCGCGGATAAAGCTCGCTTGCCACCTCAACCTGCGTGATCCCGCCCGGGCGCACTTCGAACCGGTACGCGCCCGCCACGCTCTTGCTGTCGAGGATGGCGTAAAGGGTGAGGGTGCGCTGCTCCCGTTGCGGCTTGACCAGCCAGAAATCCGTGAACTGCGGGAATTCCTCCCCTTCGGGCATGGCCGTATTCAAGGCCAGGCCGCGCGCGGAGATGCCGTACACCTGATTGCGCCCCAGCACGCGGAAATAGGAAGCCCCCAGGAACACGATCAGCTCATCACGATAGCGCGGTGTCTGCAAGGGAAAGTGCACACGGAAGCCCGCAAACCCGGTCTCGGGCGGCAGCTTGACCGGCTGGTTGAGCGCACCGAAATCGAACTGCGAGGAGTCATAGGCGACGGGGCGCACGCCCGCATCGGTGACCTCGGAGATGGCCACCTTGTGCTTGAAGTTGAAGCCGAGGTGGAAGAACTGCACCTCGAAGAGGCCGTCGTTATGCCACAGCGCGCGGTCCGGCCGATAGCGGATGTCGCGGTACTGGTCATAGCTCAGCTTGGCCAGGGCCTCAGGCAGCTCATCTGCCGGCTTCACATAAGGCTTCGCCGCGCGGGCCTGTGCCAGGCGCTGCACCACGGCAAAGGAAAAGGTCTGGCCCGGCTTCGGCGGGGGTACCTTCTTCCCCAGGCCATCGCTGGCATTCGACAGGGTGAGCGTAGCGATAACGACCACAAACAGGCTCAGCGGGCGGAACCGCCATTTTCGACGCGAAAACACCGGGGAAGACTCCTTCGTCCATCAGCCGGGAAGTGTGGCAGTACCGCGGGACAGACGCCACTGGGTGGGCTGTAGGAAAACGCCGACAAACCAGCCATCATAGCCCAGGAAGGACCAGAGCGGTCTGTGGTCCGTCACATTTCATGAGGGGGCGGTCCCCCAGTCAGGTTAAGCTTGCAACCCATGATTTCCCCTACCGATCGCATCGCTCTGCGCGGCCTGCGTGTCGACTGCATCATCGGCTTCATCGAGTGGGAGCGGCACGTCAAGCAGACCCTGCTCATCGACCTGGAGCTGCCGGTCGATTGCCGCCGTGTCGCGCGCACCGATCAGGTCGCCGACACCCTCGACTACCACAAGGTGGCCGCCCGTGTCAGTCACTTCGTCGCCGATTCGCAGTTCCACCTGCTGGAAACGCTGGCCGAGCGCCTCGCGACGGTGGTGCTTACGGAGTTCGGCGTGGAATGGCTGCGTCTGAGCATTAAAAAGCGCGCCGCGGTGCCGAATCTTCGCAAGGCCGAAGTGGTCATCGAGCGCACGGCCAAGGACGGCGGCGGGTGAATCCCGGCACTGGCGTGTTCATCGCCGCCGGCAGCAACATCGAGCCCGAACGTCACCTGGCATGTGCCGCGCGTGAGCTGTACGAGGTGTTCGGGAGGGGCCGTTTCTCCCCGTGGTATCGCAACCGCGCCGCAGATGTCGCCGGCGGCGATTTCATCAATTTTGTCGCCGGATTCACCACCGATGCAGGCGTCTATGAGGTCCTGCGGCAACTACACGCCATCGAAGCACGCTGCGGGCGTATCCGGGAGCTGCCTAAATCAACACCTCCACCCATCGATCTCGACCTGTTGCTCTACGGAGATCGGGTGTGCGAGGAGCCCGGTCTGAAGCTGCCGCGGCCGGAACTGCTCACCCGGGCATACCTGCTTGGCCCACTGGCGGATATCGCCCCCGATGTCATGCACCCCACCGCCGGCGTCACGATCCGCGAGCTGTGGGGGTGCTTCGATCGGCGGGTGCATCCCCTGTCACGAATCGATTCCCCGCCGCTGTGAGCCCTCTACCATGCGATGCTGCGTCCGCCGTCCACGGCCAGTATCTGCCCCGTGACATAGGGAGCCTCGGCGGCCAGGAACAGCGCGGCGCGCGCCACATCCTCGGGAGCACCCTGGCGCTTGAGCAGGGTGCTGTCGATGATCTTCTCCTGGAGATGCTTTTCCGTGCCGTCGTCGGGCCACAGCACCGGTCCGGGCGCGATGGCATTGACGCGCACATGCGGCGCCATCTCACGCGCCAGCGCCTTCGTCAGCATGATGACCCCGGCCTTGGCGACGCTGTACACCGGAAAGCGTTTCAGCGGCCGCATGCCGTGAATGTCCGCGATGTTGATGATCAGCCCCCGCGAAATGTGCAGCGCCGATGCGGCGGCCTGCGCCAGGAACAGCGGCGCCTTGAGGTTGCTGCCGATGAGATCGTTCCACTGGCCTTCGGTGATCTCGCCCAGCGGCGTGGAGTAGAAACTCGAGGCATTGTTCACCAGGATGTCGAGCTGCCCGAAGGCACCCACGGTGGCCTCGATCAGCGGCCCGAAGCGGTCCACCTCGAGCAGGTCGCTCTGCACCGTGGCGATCGAGCCCGGCCGCGCTGCCTCGAGCTCGCCAGCAAGCCGCGCGGCCTCGTCGCCGGAGTTGCGGTAATGCAGCACGATATTGGCGCCCGCCGCGTGGAATTTGCGCGCCAGCACGGCGCCGACGCGGCGCGCCGCGCCCGTAATCAGGGCGGTCTTGCCCGAAAGTTGCGTACCCATGATGGGGATTATGACCCCCCTCGCGCCTGAAGAAGAACAGCATTCGCGCACCGTGGCGCAAATGATCCGCGCGCGTATCGCTGAGGCCGGCGGCTGGCTGCCGTTCGATGCGTTCATGGAGCTGGCGCTTTACGCGCCGGGCCTGGGGTATTACAGCGCCGGCGGGGTGAAGCTGGGCGCGGGCGGGGATTTCACCACCGCGCCAGAGCTCTCGGACCTCTACAGCAGCTGTGTGGCGCGGCAGTGCGCGGAAATTCTGACCCGTACCGGCGGCTCGATTCTCGAGGTGGGTGCGGGCACGGGACGCATGGCGGGCGTGATCCTGCAAACGCTTCAGTCGCTGGGAATGACTCCCGAGCGCTATGCCATTCTCGAAGTCAGTGCGGATCTGCGAGCCCGGCAGCAGCAGCGCCTCAGCGGTCTGCCGCAGGTGCTATGCGAGCGCGTCATCTGGCTGGATCATTTGCCACAGGCGCCCTGGCGCGGGGTAATCCTGGCCAACGAAGTGCTGGATGCGCTGCCCTGTGAGCGTTTTGTGATACGGGACGAGAATGTGCATGCCCTGGGCGTGAGCGTCGCTCGCACCGGGAGATTTTTTGAAAGCGAGTGGCCGGCGGATGCCGCGCTCACCTCGGAGGTCGCTGCGATCTCAGCTGCGCTGCTCCAGCCGTTGCCCGCGGGCTATCGCTCCGAGTTGTGCCTGCGTGTCGGGCCGTGGATTGCCGGCGTGGCGCAGTCTCTCGAGCGGGGCGCGCTGCTGCTGTTCGACTATGGGCTGCCGCGCGCGCATTACTACCATCCGCAGCGCGCCAGCGGCACGCTGCTCTGCCACTTCAAGCAGCGCGCCCACGATGATCCCTACGTCAATGTCGGCATCCAGGACATCACCGCCTGGGTGGATTTCACGCGTGTGGCGGAGGCGGCCGATGCCGTGGGGTTGCAGGTGCGCGGGTTTACGACGCAGGCCGGCTTTCTGTTGGGCACGGGAATCGAAGAGTTGATTGGCGAACCTGCCGATACGGTTGTGCGCGCGCGCCTGGCCGGCGAGGCGCGCCAGCTGTTAATGCCCGACCAGATGGGCGAGATTTTCAAGGCGATGGCGCTGACGCGCGACTTGGACATTCCGTTGGCGGGTTTTGCCGTACAGGATTTGCGTCAACAGCTTTAGCAGTCCGGTAAAGCGCTAAGATGCGCGCTCACTTCGAGCGGAGGTCCCGTGTCCGACTTTTTAAATACTTTTGTGCTAGGTGTCATCGAAGGCATCACCGAATTCCTGCCCATCTCCAGCACCGGGCATCTCCTTATCGCCGAGCAGTGGCTCGGGGCGCGCTCGGATCTGTTCAACGTTGCAATCCAGGCAGGAGCGATTCTCGCCGTCGTGCTGATCTACTGGCGGCGCCTGCTGCAATTGCTGACGGGACTCGACCGGGCGGACAATCGCGACTATCTCGCCAAACTGGCGGTGGCTACCGCGATTACCCTGGCAGGCGGTTTCATTGCCACCAAGCTGGGATTCAAGCTGCCGGAGACCGTGGTGCCGGTCGCCACCGCGCTGATCGTGGGCGGGCTTGCGATCCTTGCGATCGAGCGCCTGGTGAGCACTCGGCCGCAGATCGTCGAGGTCACCTGGCGGGTCGCGATCTGGGTGGGCTTGGCGCAAATTCTCGCGGGCGTGTTCCCGGGCACCTCACGCTCCGCCGCCACCATTTTCGCGGCCATGCTCGCGGGGTTGACGGCCCGCCCGGCGGCGACCGAATTTGCGTTCCTGGTCGGCATTCCGACCATGTTTGCCGCCACCGCCTATGAATTCCTGAAGGCGCACGGCAGCGGCGCCACCGAGGACTGGAATGCGCTGGCGGTGGGTTTTGCAGTCTCGGGTGTGGTGGCCTTCATCGCGGTCAAGTGGCTGCTGCGTTATATCCAGACGCACCGTTTCACGGTGTTCGCGTGGTATCGCATCCTGCTGGGCGTGGCGCTGCTGGCGCTGGTGCATGAGGGCATGCTGCATTGAGATCGTAAGCTCACGGTCCCATTTTGATGGTGGCGACCGCCGCAAGCCGCTTGCGCCGTATCCTCTCCCCGATCGCCGGTCCCTTAAGTTCCGCGCGCTCTCCCTCATCCAGTACTACCGCGGCCGCAGCTTCGCGTGCCCTTCGCAGATAGTTGGCCTGCGGGTACTCGCGGTCCTCAAAGCCGGCGCGCCCCCGCGCATCCGCCTCACAAGCGAGCAGCAGCTCATTGAACCGCTCCGGCCGTCGAAACGCATCCGTCTTCTCGAGCAGCTCGACCACCGTCGCGGGGCGTAACTCAGCCGCACGATGTACCACCCCATGATGGCGCGAGGTCAGCACGGCAAGCTCGCGGTACTCATTCGGTACGCGCAGCCGGTCGGCCAGGGCGCCGATGAGGGGCACCCCCAGTTCTTCGTGTCCATGGTGAGACGGCCAACGATCTGAAGGCGTACCCGCTTTACCCAGATCGTGCATCAGAGCCGCGAAGCGCACGGCAGGGGAGAGGCTTAATTTGGCCGCGCAGCGCAATACCATCATGACGTGCACACCGGTGTCGATTTCCGGGTGCCACTTCGGGGGCTGCGGCACGCCAAAGAGGGCATCGATCTCCGGGAAGATGACGGCCAGTGCGCCGCAGTCGCGCAGCACTTCGAAGAACACTTCGGGTCGTGCGGTGGCCAGGGCCCGGTCGGTCTCCTGCCATACGCGCTCGGGAACCAGCGCGGCCGCCTCGCCCGAGGCCACCATGCGTTTCATTAGCTCGCGTGTCTCATCGGCAACCCGAAAGCCCAAATCCGCAAACCGGGCCGCGAAGCGCGCCACGCGCAGAATGCGTACCGGGTCTTCGACGAAGGCCTCGGAAACGTGACGGAGCTGGCGGGCTTGAAGGTCACGCTGACCGCCATAGGGATCGATTAACGTGCCAGTTGATAGGGATTCTGTGGATATTGTTTCACCTGAGATACTTTCAGCCATGGCATTGATGGTCAAATCCCGGCGTCTCAGGTCTTCCTCGAGGGTGACATCTGGAGAGAATTGCGTGGTGAAGCCACGATAGCCCGGCGCCACTTTCCGTTCCAGGCGTGCAAGCGCGTACTCCTCGCGCGTCTGAGGATGTAGAAACACCGGGAAGTCCCGTCCCACCGGCAGGTAGCCCTGCGCCTGAAGCTCCTCGGGCCGCGCGCCCACCACCACCCAGTCGCGTTCGCGCACCGGCAGCCCGAGCAACCGGTCCCGGACAGCGCCACCGACTAAGTAGACTTGCATGACGCCATGTTAACCGAGCGATGTTTAAGGCTGTTGGGACTGATTGCGCCGCTGGCCACACTGGCGGGCTGCGGCACGCTCTATCTAGCGCA